>OJAM01000443.1_pt1 | contig 18589 bp, 14 predicted proteins | sample 1589071 | NCBI WGS metagenome assembly OJAM01 (sample SAMN03283243) | human gut metagenome | biome: human-associated habitat; material: feces | host: Homo sapiens | place: Peru | collected 2012
GAAGTCCTTTTTCTTGTCCCGGTCGACGTATTGAAGATAAAGTTTATGCGTCATTTTTTCTTCCGCGCCCGCCAGAACGTTTTCATAAGGGATAACGCGCGGAACGAACCCGTAAATCACCGTAAACCCGTTTTCGGAAAAATAATATTTTGAGTTGAAAAGTATCGAAAGACAGCACGTCAAAAGCAGCGCGGCGGCAACGATTGATATCGACGTAATTACAGTGTTTCCTTGCATAAAACCGCCTTTACCTGCCAAAATGAGCGCGTCAAGTACGATTGACGTAATTGAAATGCATATTACTGCGGTAATCAAAACATACACCGCGGTTGAAAATTTCATCTTGAATTTCATAAAATCACCTGAAATTATATTACCACATAAGAAATATTTTTTCAACGATTTCGTCACAGCGCGTTTCTTTTATTTGTCAAAACGTTTTGAAATTCGCGCGGTATATTGTATAATAAAATAGATTTTAATTATTTCGCGCGCGCTTATAACGAACGGCGTACCGCGAAACACCACTTAGCGTTAAGGAGAACTACATTGATTGACGTAAAAAGAGCCGGCGCATATTATTGCGACGGAAAATTCAAAAGTCTGGGGGAAATCCGCAGCGTTTTCACCGATAAGGAAATTTCGGAAGCGTTCAAGGGCACTATGGCGTATTCTGTACTGTCGGCGCACTCGGCGTACGGCGCGTACCGCGGCGATAATCTGAACATAAGATTTGACGCAATCGCGTCGCACGACATCACGTACGTCGGCATTATTCAGAGTGCGAAAGCAAGCGGGCTGAAAAGGTTTCCGCTCCCTTACGTTCTGACGAACTGTCATAATTCGCTTTGCGCGGTCGGCGGCACGATAAACGAGGACGACCACGTTTTCGGATTGTCCGCGGCGAAAAAGTACGGCGGCGTGTACGTCCCGGCAAACGTTGCGGTAATACACTCGTTTATGCGTGAAAAATTTGCAGGTTGCGGAAAGATGATATTGGGCAGCGACAGTCATACCCGTTACGGCGCGTTCGGCACGATGGCGATCGGCGAAGGCGGTCCCGAACTTGTGAAACAACTTCTCGGACGCACTTACGACATCAAGTATCCCGAAGTCGTTGCGGTGGAACTTAAAGGGAACGTCCGTCACGGCGTAGGTCCTCAGGACGTCGCGCTTGCCATAATCGGCGCGGTGTTCAAGGGCGGCATCGTCAAAAACAAGGTGCTGGAATTCGTCGGCGACGGCATAAAAAATCTCGATATGGAATTCAGAAACGGCATCGACGTCATGACGACCGAAACCACGTGCCTTTCAAGCATCTGGATTACCGACGAAAAAACGCAGGCATACCTTAAAATGTACGGGCGCGAAAACGACTTCACCGAAATGCGCCCCGGGAAACTCGCCTATTACGACGACGCGATTACCGTGGATTTGTCGAAGGTCGAGCCTATGATTGCATTGCCTTTCCACCCGAGCAACGTTTATAAACTCAAAGACGTCATCGAAAATCCTTACGACAATCATTACAAAATCGAGAAAAAAGAAACCGCCGACAAAACGATCACGAACGTTAAAAAGTTGGACGAAGAAGGGGAACTTCAAGAAATTGCAAGGCTTATCGGCGGCAGCACATACAGCGAGCACGCATTGCCGCACGCGGTTGAAATGAAGAAACACGCAGACGCCTATAAAAATGCGAAATGACATTATTTTACTGTGAAATAGCGCGTTTTTCAGAATAGTTTTGTAAGTTTTACTGACAATAATCGGGTATGAAGAAGATTTGTACCCGATTTTTTATTATCCTTATTCTTGCGTTTCTGAGCGTAAATTCGTTGGGCGCGGTTATGCCGACAAAGCTCGTCGACACGTCAACGGAAGTGTATCTCGGCGGTCGGCCGCTCGGCATCGAAATCGGCGCGGACGGCGTAATCGTCACTGGAATATCGAAGGTCGAAACCGCAAACGGCGCGGAATTTCCGATGAAAGACAGCGGCGTCAGAAGCGGCGACGTGCTGACGAAAATCGCGGGAAAAAGCGTCGTAAAGCCCGAAGATATTTCGATAATATTGAATAAACTTCCGTCCGCTGACGTTATCCTTACGTTTTTAAGGGACGGGAAACCGTTTGAAGTCCGCGCGAAATTTGTCGTCGATAAAAACGGTGAAAGAAGATTCGGCGTGAACGTCCGCGACAAAATCACGGGAATCGGCACGCTGACCTACGTTACGACAAACGGAAAATTCGGTGCGCTCGGGCATCATATCGCCGATTCCGAAACGGGAATAATTTCCGCGCTCACGAGCGGCAGCATTTTCGACGCATATATCGACGGCGTGAAAAAATCAATGCCCGATAAGGCGGGCGAACTTATCGGCTCGTTTTCAAGGTCGGATCCCGTAGGCAGAATCAAGAAAAACAACGAATTCGGGATTTTCGGCGAATATACGAAAGCCGAAAACAACTTTCAGAAAATCAAAACCGCAAATATCGACGAAATCAAACCCGGGAAAGCCTACGTCTATACGACTATTTCGGGCTCGAAACCCGAATATTACGAAATCGACATCGTAAAGGCGGAGCGGCAAAGTAAGCCCGACGTGAAGTCGATGGTAATTTCGATTACCGACAAGCGTCTTATTAATAAAACCGGCGGAATCGTGCAGGGTATGAGCGGAAGCCCCATAATTCAGAACGGGAAACTTGTCGGGGCTGTCACGCACGTTTACGTCGGCGAGCCTACGATGGGATTTGCTGTGTTTATCGGGTGGATGTTGCAAAATTAGATTTTATTTAACAATTTATCCAACGCTTTTCAAGGTAATCGGACTTATGGTAATCGTATGCAAAAAACCATTTCCGATTATCTTTTGTCATTGGGGTTTATTCCGAACAAATGCGGGTACCGCTATGTTTTCGACCTGATCTATCTTGCGACGAGCGGCAAAGAAATATTGCCTCTTAAATACGTCGGCTATGCCGAAATCGCAAAAAAATACAAAAAAACCGTCGATACCGTTGAAAAAGACGTGCAGAATGCAATATCCGCCGCGTGGCTTAAAGGGGACGTCGACGCGCTTTACAACGAATTCGGCGAAACCATTGATATGAAAAAGGGGAAGCCCGGCAACAAACAGTTTATTATGACCGCGGCGGCATCGATCCTTTCAAAGAATAAAAATTGAACTCACCGCATAGTCTTTTTAACGTGAATTACAAAAAGCACGGTATTTCGTTTTTAATCGCGGATTTTTTCAGATCGTCGAAGACGCAGATATTTTTTTCGTGTCTGCTGTACGTTTTCGGTCTGATACTTGCCGTCGTATTTTACAACTCGCCCGAAACGGATAAGGTCGTCGATACGGGGCGCATAATCGGGAAAACCATTCTGATAATTCTACCGTGCTATATCGTCGCGATGTTTTCGACTTTTTTCAAATACGTCGTGCTGTTGTTTTTTGCGGGATTTTCGATGGTATTCCATTGAACAAGATGTCAGTGTCTATGACCATGAACGGTGCAGTGCTTCCAATTCTCGCATTCTACATCGTAGCAGGTTTGGAACAAGGTGCTAAGCTCGAAGAAATGGCTGGTACTATCCAAAACGATATTTTGAAGGAATTCATGGTGCGTAACACCTATATCTATCCTCCAAAATTCTCTATGGACATCATCGCAAGCATTTTCGAGTACACCTCACAAAATATGCCTAAGTTCAACAGTATCTCTATCTCTGGTTACCACATCCAAGAAGCTGGTGCAACCGCTGATATTGAGCTCGCTTACACTCTTGCCGACGGTATGGACTACATCCGCACAGGTGTGAACGCTGGCCTTTCTGTTGACGCTTTCGCTCCACGTTTGTCATTCTTCTGGGGTATCTCAATGAACTTCTTCACTGAAGTAGCTAAGATGCGTGCAGGCCGTCTGCTTTGGGCTAAGATTGTAAAGAGCTTCGGTGCTCAAAACCCAAAATCAATGTCGCTCCGTACACACAGCCAGACTTCGGGTTGGTCACTTACTGCACAAGACCCATTCAACAACGTAGGTCGTACTTGTATTGAAGCTATGGCTGCTGCTCAAGGTCACACTCAATCACTCCACACCAACGCACTTGATGAGGCTATCGCACTTCCAACCGACTTCTCTGCTCGTATTGCACGTAACACCCAGATCTTTATCCAACAAGAAACATTCGTTACCAAGGCTATCGACCCATGGGCTGGTTCTTACTATGTAGAAAAGCTCACCGATGAACTCGTGCACAAGGCATGGGCACACATCGAAGAAATCGAAAAGCTCGGTGGTATGGCTAAGGCTACCGAAACCGGTGTGCCAAAAATGCGTATCGAAGAAGCTGCTGCTCGTACTCAAGCTCGTATCGACTCTGGTCGTCAAACCATTATCGGCGTTAACAAATACGTACTTGAAAAAGAAGCTCCAATCGATATTCTTGAAATCGACAACACAGAAGTGCGCAACGAACAAGTTGCTGGTCTTCAAAAGCTCTACAAAGAGCGTGACAACGACAAGGTTAAGGCCGACCTCGACGCTCTTACTAACTGCGTAAAGACTGGTGAAGGCAACCTCCTTGCTCTCGCTGTACAAGCTGCTAAGGACCGCGCTTCACTCGGTGAAATTTCTGATGCTTGCGAAAAAATCGTAGGCCGTTATAAAGCAAAAGTTAATGTGATTTCAGGCGTGTACTCAACAGAAGCAAACAACAACTCTGACCTCGAAAAGGCTCGCGAACTTACCACTAAGTTTGCACAGAAATATGGTCGTCAACCACGTATTATGATTGCTAAAATGGGTCAAGACGGTCACGACCGTGGTGCTAAGGTTTGTGCTACTGGTTATGCCGACTGTGGTTACGACGTGGATATGGGACCTTTGTTCCAAACTCCAGAAGAATCAGCTAAGCAAGCAGTTGAAAACGACGTTAACATCCTCGGCGTTTCTTCACTTGCTGCTGGTCACAAGACTTTGATTCCTGCTGTAATTGCAGAATTGAAGAAACTTGGTCGTGAAGACATCATGGTAACCGCTGGTGGTGTAATTCCTGTACAGGACTACGACTTCCTCTACAAGGCTGGTGTGGCCGCTATCTACGGTCCTGGTACTTCAGTGATGAAGTCGGCTATCAACATGATGGAAATCCTTCTTAACGAAGAATAATATTCACGTCATATCATTCTTTAAAAAGTCCGCACAGAGTTGTGCGGACTTTTTTCATTCCTATTTACTAATTAATCCTTGAAAAATTAGTAACTTTGTAATAGTATAGTGACAATTTGAAAAACATGATTGATCGCCAAACTGTTGAGAAAATTCTTGATGCCGCAGATATTGTTGATGTGGTAAGTGATTACGTTGCCCTCAAAAAAAGAGGTGCCAACTGGGTAGGTTTATGCCCATTTCACAACGACCGTAAGCCATCATTTTATGTTACCCGAACAAAAGGGTTCTGCAAATGCTTTAGCTGTGGAGAAGGAGGCAGCCCAGTGAACTTTATTATGAAGATAGAGAACATGAGCTATCCCGAAGCGCTGCGATACCTTGCCAATAAATACCACATCGAAATTGAGGAAAAAGAAATCACTGATGAAGAACGCCAACAGCAATCCGAGCAAGAAAGCATGTTCGTCATCAATGAGTTTGCCATGGGTTTCTTTGAAAAGCAACTCCACGAAACACAAGAAGGCGTGGACGTGGGACTTAGCTACTTCCGAGAAAGAGGGTTCAGCGACGAATCAATCCACAATTTCCATTTAGGATATAGCCCCGACAAGTCCACCGCTTTGCATGATGCGGCAGTGAAAGCCGGTTATAATGAGGAACTGCTCATAAAAGTGGGACTTTGCGGCAAAGACGAAAGAGGACGCTGGTACGACAAATTTCGTGGCAGGGTGATTTTCCCCATCTTCACCAAGTCGGGAAAAGTGGTGGCATTTGGCGGCAGAACGCTACATAATCACCACGCTAAATACATCAACTCCCCAGAATCAGCCATCTACCACAAGCGCAAAACCATCTATGGATTGGCGCAAGCAAAGCGTGAAATCGCCAAACTTGACAAATGCTTTATTGTGGAAGGTTATGCCGATGTAATCTCTATGCACCAAGCAGGATTCAAGAATGTGATTGCCACCTCTGGCACGGCACTCACCAAAGAGCACATTTATACCATTCGTAATCTCACGAACAACGTGACTGAACTCTTCGACGGTGATGAGGCCGGCATCAAGGCGGCAATTAAGGGCGTGGACATGTTGCTCAAGCAAGACCTGAATATCAAAGTTTTGGTGCTGCCCTCACCCGAAGACCCCGACAGTTTCGCACAAAACCATAGCGCATCAGAAATCACTGAATACATCAATCAAAACGAACAAGACTTCATTGATTTCAAAACCGATGTGCTTCTGAAAGACTGCGAGCGCGACCCGATAGCAAGAGCCAAGGCAATAGAATCGGTATTACGCTCTGTGGCAAACATTCCAAACCAAATCACTCGCAATGTTTACGCCCAAGTATGTGTAAACAAGTTCCACCTTTCAGAAAGTGTGATTGTCAACCAAATAGAAAGATACAGGGCGCAAATCAAAGAGGAAGATTGGAAAAACGAAGAAAGAAAACGTAAACAACGAGAACTTGATGCAATAAGAAAGGCTGAAGCTGCTACAACTGCTGTGGAAGTTTCTGGGCAAGGTGATCCACTTCCACCGCCTCCCTTCGATGTAAATATACCTCCAGCAAGTTATCCACAAGAGGGTTCTGCTACGCAACCACCTGTGCCTCAACCTGCGCCATCATTTCAGCAACAACCATCCGCGCACGAAAGTGCATTGCAGAAATGCGAATATGAGGTGATACAATATATGGTAAAATATGGCTGCTCATTCATTTTTGAATATGAGCAACTCACGGTTATTGAATGGCTCACAAAAGAGATCACCGACGACAATCACCACTTCACTGTTCCGGTATATCAAAAGCTATTCAAACTCTGCCACGAACTGTTCAGCGATTTCGCCGTAGCGTTCAGGAATTATATGCAATCGGTGGAGGAAAGGAAGCAACCCTTATACATGCAAGAGATGGAGAAAATCCGCTCATCATTTGTTGGGAACGTGGAAGATATAGAGAGAATGGAAGAAGAAGCTAAGCAAGCCATCGACGTCAAATTTGAAAATGAGATTTCGGAATATCGTCAGAATTTCATTTTCAAGCATTTGAGTTCACACCCCGACGACGATGTTCGCGAGATTGTGAATGAGATTTGCCTTCCAAAGCACAGCCTCAGCAAAATCCACGCAGAGATGCTCTCTCAGCACATGGATTCGCAAAGGCTGTTGGCATTGGTTTCTGCATCACTCTTCAACTGGAAGCTAACCATCATTGAAATAAAGATTTCACAATTGGAAACCGAGCTGAAATCAGCAACAATCGATCGACAATTTGAGATTCTCAAAAAGATACAAGAATTAACAACATACAGAAAAGAGCTGGCAAAATTGACAGGCGAGCGCGTTGTCAATCCTAAAAATTTGAATTAATAGAAAACTATCAATATTTTTCTTATCTTTGCATAATATTGACTTACAAACTATAATTACTGATAAAATGAAAAGGTTACGTTATGTACTCACTTTTATGTGCATTCTTTTGTGCGCATCGCTATCAGCAAAAGTAAAATTGAATCTTCCAACAAAGGTGCTGGGAGGTGAATCTTATTATTTATATAAAGTAAAAGGTAAAGAAACTCTTAACGGCATTTCGCACAAACTCGGAATCCCTGTTGAAGACATTATTCTTTACAACCCTTCTGCGGCGCAAGGCGTAACTAAAAAGCAGTTGCTGTTTTTCCCTGTTGCTGATTTCACCGACAACAAGAAAGGCACTGTCACAGTCGCTAAAAAGAAAGTGGTGCATCAAGTGAAAAAAGGACAAAGCCTTTACGGCATTGCCCGAATTTATAACGTGACGGTTGACGACATTGTGGCTGCCAACCCAAACTGCTATAACAACCTCAAAGAAGGCGACGACATCATCATCCCTGTAAACCAACAAGGAAGCGCCACAACAGCAACTACAAGCACACCTACTACAGGCAATTCAGTTTTCCACACTATCCAAAAGGGAGAATCAATGTATAGCGTGGCTAAGCAGTACAACACAACTATTGAAAACCTGCTTGCCATCAACCCCGGTATTTATCCAAACAACTTTATCGAGGGTGATGTAATCAAGATTATCCCCAACACACCCACCAACATCACTATCCAAAAAGATGTGAAGCAGATGATGAGTTATGTGGCTGCGAAGAACGACACCTACGAATCAATCGCTAAGGCGAACAACGTAAGCGTTGAAGAACTGAAAGCCGCTAACCCTGACATGAAGAAAGTGAAAAAAGGCAAGACTGTGTATATTCCAAAAGAATGTATCACTACCAGAACAGTGAATAGCACCGATGCAACAGAGAAGCAACTGGAGCGCACCTACGCCAACCAGCTTGGCGACATTTTCCAAAAGGCATACAAGGCTAAAGTTGACGGAGTAATCAACATCGCCATCATTCTGCCATTCCAACTTCAAAAGCAAAACCCACCACGCCAAGCCTTCCTTTACACCGATTTCTACAACGGATTCTTATTGGCAGTGGACTCAATCGGCAAAAACGCAAACAAGAAAGTAAATATCAACGTTTACGACACTCAGAACAATTTGAATGTCACCGACAGCATTCTTGCATTAGACGTGATGAAAAAAATGGACGTGATTATCGCTCCATCCGAACCCAAGCAACTTGAAAGATGCAACGAATTTGGCAAGAAAAACAATGTGTGCATCATCAACTGCTTCTCTTCAAAGAACGAGGACTATGCGTCGAACCCAATGATTATCCAACTGAATATGCCAGCATCGTTTTTGGCATCGGCAGTGAACGAAATGATTTCAACCAAATTCAAAGACTACGAGGTGGTGTTTTTGAGAGACACCAGCGGTGAAGATGCAGAAATCATTTCATATGTAAAGCAGCATCTTAAATCGCACAACATCAAGTCGCACACTATCGATATCATCAATCCATTGGATTTTGAAACCGTTTCATCATTCATGGATCCGGGCACAAACTATTTGTTTATCCCTACATCTTCAACAAAGCAGTTCTTCACCAAAATCTCCAATGCTCTTGTAGAGGCAAAGGATAAACGCTTTGACTGTGAAATCAGTTTGCTCGGACACCCTGAATACCTTGCTTCAAAGGGAATGAAAGCCTCTTTACAAAAAATTGACAGCTATGTGTATTCGCGATTCTTCATCGCAAACGATAAAAGAGGTGCCGACATCAAGAATAAGTTTAAGACTACCTACGGAGAATACATGATTCCCACTACTCCATCACTGGGCATACTTGGCTTCGACCTTGGCTCATATATCATCTCCACATTAGCAAACGAGGGCTCATTTGCCACCTCACAGAAATACTTTGACGGCGTGCAGATGGACATTGAATTGCAACGCAGCAGCAACTGGAGTGGATATATCAACAAGTGTGTTGAGCTCGTACATTTTAATGGCAGTAAAGCCACAGAAAGTATCATTAAATAATGCGAATAACAAATAAAATCATATTATTGATTTCAGCACTTTTAGCCCCAATCGCAATTTCGGCACAAAACCATTATGAGCCAAACATTGCGATTGGCGCGAAGGGTGGCTACACCATGTCGAAATTAGCATTTAATCCATCTGTGCCACAGAATATGCAAGGCGGATTGATGATAGGTGCCACATTCCGATATGCAGAGGAGAAGAATTTCGGATTGATTGCCGAATTCAACATTGAGCAGCGCGGCTGGAAAGAGAAGTATGAAGGCACATCATTCCAGTTCAACAAGCAACTCACCTACATTCAAATCCCTGTGCTCACGCACATCTACTTCATCAGCAATCATTTCAAGGGATTTTTCAATGCTGGTCCTGAAATCGGATATATGATTGCAACCAAAACCAACTCCAATTTCGATTACAACAACATTGTGAATGTGCCTGACTTCCCCACACAAAACAGGTATAACGACCAGCTCACATTGCCCATAAAAAACAAATTCGATTATGGAATTTCGGCTGGCGCAGGTGTTGAGTGGATAATGAACAGAAAGCACTCTTTCAACTTGGAAGGCAGATTCTATTACGGATTAAACAACGTGTTCTCCAGCAAAAAGACAGACCCATTTTCGGGCTCAAATTCCATGTCGATTATGCTGACACTCGGCTACTACTACCGAATCAAATAAATGACCGATTTGGGTTTAGCTGTGAAGGATTTTATAAATCAATTCTTTAAACAAATCATAAGGGTCTTGGCGTGAGCCTTGACCTTTACTTTTTACATCACACTCGCGAATATACGAGATGATGTTCACGCATGAGCGTTTGCTGAATGATGATGCCGCCTCGGCGAGTTTCTTAACACGGAATGGAGAACGAATATTCACTTGCTCCATCAAGCCAGCCTCTGAACGATCCTTAGCCGTTTGAATCAGCAGAATATTGGTAAAGAAATTAAACAAACTGCCCAGCACAGGAATAAGCGGATTGTTTTTCGGATTTTTCTGAAAATAATCCACGATGCGGAATGCCTTCAGTTGGTTTCTACTAACAATGGCATCTTCCAATTCAAAAATATTAAACTCTTTACTGTAGCCAATGTTTCTTTCAATCAAATCGGGCGTAATCGTGTTTTTGGCATCGGTCAGCAATTTCAGTTTGTCGATTTCGCCGAAAAGGCGCGACAAATCAGAGCCAATGTGCTCAGCGAGCATCGACACCGATTTTTCATCAATATTCACATTGATTGAGCGACAATATTCACGCACAAGTTTTGGCACTTCGTAGTCCCGTACCTTGTTCGACGTATATACCACACCCTTTGTCTTTTTCAGTTCCTTTGTGAAATCATTGGCTTTGACGGAGCCTCCTTTATAGCAAATCACAAGAATGGTGCTATCCAATGGCTTTTGGGCATAGAACTGGAGCATATTGATTTCGGAGGCGTGCTTGTTGCCCGCTTTGCCCACATTCTGCGCTTCCCTCAGCACCACCACCTGATATTGCGACATGGCAGGATATTGCTTACATGCGGCAATCACATTGCGCATTTCCACGTCCACACCGTAGCATAATGTGAGGTTAAAAGCTTTCTCATCTTCGGTGAGCGCATTATCCACAATCAAGCCACACAGCTTATCGATATAATAAGGCTCTTCACCCTGGAGCACATAGATAGGGCGAAACTGCTTCTGCTCGATTTCTCTTTTGAGCGAAAAATATGTGATTTCTTCTTTTTTTGGAGGCATTGTATAACTGATATTACCCGATTTTTTGTTAAATTTACAATCAATTTACGATATGTGCAAATCAAATTTGACGATGAAACTCAACCTTCCTCATTATCAATTTAATATAAAAAAGAATGACAAAGGAGCGTTAGTGATTTTCGACCATCTTCGCCAACGATTCATCACGCTCACTCCCGAAGAGTGGGTACGTCAGAATTTTGTGCGCTTTCTGATTGAAGAAAAACAATTCCCCACGGCACTGATGGGAAATGAAGTGTCGCTCTTGCAAAACGGCATCAAGCGCCGGTGCGACACCCTCGTTGCCGACATTGAGGGAAACCCATTCGTGATAGTGGAGTATAAAGCGCCATCGATTCCAATCACACAAAGCGTGTTTGACCAGATTGTGAGATACAACATGGTGATGAAAGCGAAATGCCTTATCGTGTCGAACGGTTTGCAGCATTACTGTTGCAAAATCGACTATGAAAACAATTCATATTCATTCCTTAGAGATATTCCAAATTATTCTGAAATATAAAAACTGACACTCATTTTGGATAATTATTTGTCAAAACTTAACCCACAACAGAGGGATGCTGTCACATACTGCGACGGGCCACAACTCGTAATTGCTGGTGCCGGTTCGGGTAAGACACGCGTTCTCACCTATAAAATCATACACCTGCTCAACAACGGCTACAAGCCACACCAGATATTGGCACTCACATTCACCAACAAAGCGGCTAAAGAAATGCGTGAGCGCATCTCACTGCTCGTGGGCGATGAAGTGGCGGCGAAATTGTGGATGGGCACTTTCCACTCTATTTTCGCAAGAATTTTGAGATTCAATGCGTCGCATATCGGTTTCAAAAGCGACTTCACCATCTACGACACCTACGATTCCACATCACTCATCAAGCACATTATCAAAGAGAAAGAACTTGATGAGAAGCAATATAAGGCATCAGCAGTGCTCCACCGCATTTCCATGATGAAAAATGCGCTCTACTCTCCTGCCGACTATGCGCGCACAAGTGAGTTCATCAAGGAAGATGAAGCGCTCCAACGCCCAAAAATGGCGGAAATATATCTCCAATATTGGGAACGCTGCCGCATTGCTGGTGCAATGGATTTTGACGATTTGCTTTTTTACACAAACATTCTTTTCCGCGACCACCCCGATGTGCTGAAGCAATATCAAGAGTTTTTCAAAACGGTGCTTATCGACGAGTATCAAGACACGAACTTTGCGCAAGACAATATCGTGTATCAATTAGCGAAAAATCACCAATCCATATTCGCTGTGGGCGACGATGCACAGAGCATCTACTCGTTCCGTGGCGCGAATATCAATAATATTCTTTCGCTCACCAAAAGATACCCAAAACTGAAGATATTCCGACTTGAGCAGAACTACCGTTCGACACAGAATATCACACTTGCAGCAAACTCTCTGATTGAAAAAAATACTTCACAAATCAAGAAATCGCTTTTCTCTGAGAATCCAGTAGGTTCAAAAATTAAGATTAAGCAATTTCAAAGCGATTATGATGAGGCTTTTTACATAGCCAACACTATACTTGGTCTGAAACAGCGCATGTCGTACAGTTGGAACGACTTTGCCGTGCTCTACCGCACCAATGCACAATCACGCATTTTGGAGCGTGCTTTTTCTTCGGGCGGTGCAAAAGACACCCATGGCAACACACGAATGCCTATCCCCTACCGCATTTACGGCGGCACCGCCTTTTATCAAAGAAAGGAAGTGAAAGATGCTGTGGCATATTTTCGCTTGGTGCTGAATCCCAACGACGACGAGGCGCTAAGGCGAGTGATCAATTATCCAAAACGCAGTATTGGGCAAACCACCATCAACAAACTCCAAGCAGCGGCCAACGAGTTTAACCTCAGTATTTGGGGCGTATTGACAAAAGCTGGGTTGTGCGGAGTGAAATTGAATAAAGGCACACTATCTAAACTGAGTGAATTTAAATCTTTAATCAGCACATTGATAGAACGCAATTCAGAAACTGCCAATGCGCACGAAATGGTGAAAGAAATCATTGGTCAATCGGGATTGATTGAAGTGCTTGCCAACGACAACACTCCAGAAAATGTGAGCCGTGTGCAGAACTTGGAGGAATTGGTAGCAAGTGCTGAAATGTTTGTTAAAAACCAACTGGAAATGGAGGGCGGCAACACTTCGCTGTGCGACTTTATGACTGATGTATCGCTCGCCACCGATCAAGACAAGGACACAGATCACGCAAACGCCGTAACGCTTATGACCGTTCACGCTGCAAAAGGTTTGGAATTCTCGAATGTGATTATTTTCGGTGCTGAAAACGATTTCTTTCCATCTACCAAGAGCAAAGACTCATTGGCAGGAATAGAGGAAGAAAGGCGATTGATGTATGTGGCTATTACCAGAGCGAAGGAAAACTGCATCATCACCCACGCGTCGCAGCACACGATAAATGGCAAATTGACACCGGCAAATCCAAGCCCGTTCATTGAAGAAATCGACAGCAAATACGTGGAGAAAATCGGCAGACCTTCATTTATGGAGCAGGACCGACCATCAAGCCGACCAAGTGGACATTTTGTCAATACTTTTGCTTCGTCAAGCCCGAACGAAACGAAAGCAAAAGTAAGTGTTATGCCCACAAAACTCACGCCTATCAATCAGGCTGTGGCGAAACAGGCGCACACACCATCGGCAGCAAGTTCACAAGGTGGTTACACCACCCATACTGTTGCAGAATTGCATGTTGGGCAACCTATTTTGCACCAGCGATTTGGCTATGGCACTATTAAACAAATCGACACATCTTCCGACCACAAGATAATCGTTGATTTTGAAAATTCAGGAGTTAAAAATTTACTTTTAGGTTACGCAAAATTTAAAATCCAATAAAATGAACACCCCATATTATATCGTTTACGAGGAAAAACTTCGCAAAAATCTTGATTTAATCACACGAGTGATGAATGAAGCAGGTGTGAAAATCATCATGGCATTTAAGGCAAATGCGCTCTGGAAAACATTCCCCATTTTCCGAGAATACGGCATCGAAACCACTGCAAGTTCAGTCAATGAAATGCTGTTGGCAAACGATGAGATGAAATGCAAAGCCCACGCCTATTGCCCAGTTTACACCGACACCACCATCAAGCAATTTATTGAAGGGTGTTCGCACATCACATTCAATTCCATTGCACAATACTTGAAGCATAAGCAGACGATTGAAGCCTCTGGTAAAGAAATTAGTTGCGGATTGAGAATCAACCCCATGTGCTCTGTTATTGAAACCGACATTTACAATCCCTGCTGCCCCGGTTCAAGATTTGGCATCACAAAAGAGGAAATCAAAGAATTGCCCGAAGGCATTGAAGGATTTCATTTCCATGCCCTTTGCGAGTCCACTTCCTACGATTTAAGTAAAGTGCTTGATGCAGTGGAAGAACAATTCGGTGAATACTTGCCAAAACTGAAGTGGCTGAATATGGGTGGGGGTCACCTGATGACACGAGCAGACTACGATGTGGATCACCTCATCAAACTTTTACAAAATTTCAAGGCAAAGCACCCTAATCTTGACATCATCTTAGAGCCAGGCAGTGCATTCTGCTGGCAGACTGGCGATTTGGAAGCCACCGTGGTGGATGTGGTGGAAAACAATGGCATTAAAACTGCCATCGTTGATGTATCGTTTGCCTGTCACATGCCCGACTGCTTGGAAATGCCATACAAGCCAGCAATCAAGCAGGCGATGGAAAAGGTTGACACCAATTATCCCACATATAGGATTGGTGGCAACTCGTGCTTGAGTGGCGACTTTGTGGGTGATTGGAGTTTTGAAAAGGAGCTAAAAGAGGGCGACCGCCTCACATTCTTGGACATGAACCACTACACCACAGTGAAAACCAATATGTTCAACGGCATTCAGCACCCCTCTATCGCCTTACAGCACTTAGACGGGCGAATTGAGGTTCTTCGTGAGTTCACCTACGAAGATTACAAAAATCGTATGTCTTAATCGTTAAAGGTTGTGGCTAAGGCTTCGGCGCATCGTTCGCCATCAATGGCACTCGACACGATGCCTCCTGCATAGCCAGCACCTTCGCCACATGGATACAGCCCTTTCACTGTAATATGTGAGAGGGTTTCTCTATCTCTTGGGATGCGCACTGGCGAAGATGTGCGAGTTTCCACACCAATCACGATTGCCTCATTGGTCAAAAATCCTTTTGCCGCATTACCGAACACCTTGAACGCTTTGCGCAATCTGTCGCCAATGAACTTAGGCAACCACTGGTCGAGGCGTGAGGGTTGCAACCCTGCAGGGAATGATGACGGTGGAATTAGTTTCGATGGTTTTCCTTCCACAAAATCTTTCATGCGCTGTGCACCTGCCACTTGCGAACATTTGGCTTGCTCAAAACATGTTCGCTCCAAATCCTCCTGATAGTGCATCATTGCTAATTCTTGATATTGCTGATATTTTTCAGGCAAGTCTTCTGGATGTATTTCCACAACCATACCCGAATTTGACCAATATGTGCCACGATTTGAAGGCGACATACCATTTACCACCAGTTGCCCTGGGCTGCTTGCCGCTGGCACAACCACGCCACCAGGGCACATGCAGAACGAATACACACCTCTGCCATCAACTTGCGTGACAAAACTATATTCCGCAGCTGGCAAATATTCGCCTCTACCCTGCTTTGAGTGGTACTGGATTTGGTCGATTAAATGTTGTGGGTGCTCAAGTCGCACACCTATGGCTATGCCTTTTGCCTCAAGTTGAATATTTTCCTCTTTCAGCATGGCATACACATCACGCGCAGAGTGGCCTGTAGCCAAAATCACTGGCCCGCTATATTGTGAGCCGTCGGCACATTCCACGCCCACCACTTCGCCATCTTTAAGCGTGAGTTTAGTGACCAATGTGCCAAAATGAACTTCACCACCACAATCTAAAATTGTGTGACGAATTTTCTCTATAATCAAAGGCAATTTATCGCTACCGATGTGAGGGTGCGCATCAATCAGAATATTCTCCGATGCCCCGTGCTGGTGCAAGATACCCAAAATCCTATCCACGGAGCCACGCTTTTTGCTTCGGGTGTATAACTTACCATCGCTATATGCACCTGCACCACCTTCACCGAAACTGTAGTTACTGTTAGGGTCGATAATGCCCTCGCGAGATATTTTAGCAATATCCACACGACGGTCAACCACATTTTTCCCTCGTTCGAGCAAAATAGGCTTAATACCCAATTCTATCAAACGAAGAGCGGCAAACAAACCGCCAGGACCTGCACCCACCACAATAGCCTGACGAGTGCCATCCACTTTCTTATATTCAATAGGAGGTATTAAATGTGAATTGTTGACAGGCTCATCAATATAAGCACGCACTTTAAGATTCACCATCACACGCTGCTTGCGCGCGTCGATTGAGCGTTTAAGGATTCTTACGCCTTTGATTCGGGTGTGGCTAATGTGACGCTCACTCGCAATGAAATGAACGATTTCTTCATTGTAATACGCCACTTTTGGTGATATTCTTATTTGCAGTTCTTCAATCATAACACATTTAATTTTGTACAAAATTAGTGATTAATAATGAAAATAGCGTAATTTTGCACTATAAACGACAATGAATATTGTAAATATGCAAAACAATAATATAGGTGTACTTTTTGATTTAGATGGTGTAATTCTTGATACCGAGGGTATTTATACAGAATTTTGGGATCAAATTGAAGAAAAATTCCCGACAGGCGTGAAAGATTTCAGTAAAGTAATCAAAGGTTGCTGTCTGGAAGACATTCTCAACGATTATTTCCCCAAAGAAAACCATGCTAAAATTATTGAAATTCTTAATGATTTTCAAAAAACCATGCAGTATCGCTATTTCCCATACGCTATTGAATGGGTGAAGACTCTTTACGATGCTGGTATTCCTATGTGCATTGTTACCAGTAGCGACCAAGAAAAGATGAATGCCGTGTATGAGCAGCACCCCGAATTTCGTGGTTATTTCAAAGCCGTGATTGTGGGCGAAATGGTGGAAAATGCAAAACCTGCACCCGACTGCTTCTTGCTCAGTGCAAAACTATTGGACATAGACATCAAAAACTGCTATATTTTTGAGGATTCCATCAATGGACTCAAAGCCGCTCTCGCTTCGGGTGGACATGTGATTGCACTATCTACAACCAATCCTGCCAGCGTGCTGGGCGATGCAAAACTGATTATTCCTGATTTTAAGGATTTCACCATTGAAAAAATGCTCAAATCATAATTCGAGAAAATGAAAATCGAACTCGCAGTAATCGGGAAAACCTCAATCGGCTATTTGAAACAAGGCATTGATGAATACATCAAACGCCTCAAGCACTATGTGCCCTTTGAAATCAAATATATCGACGACATTAAAAACACCAAAAACATTTCAGAGGACCAACAAAAGCGAACTGAAGGGACAAAAATTCTCTCGCTACTCGACAAATCAGATTTTGTGGTGCTCCTTGATGAGCACGGCAAAGAATACACATCGATGCAATATTCAAGTTACATTCAAAAGCGAATGTTGAGCGGAGCCAAAAAAGTGGTGTTTGTGATTGGAGGACCATACGGATTTTCACAAGAGGTGTACGACCGGGCAAACGATAAAATATCGTTCTCAAAAATGACATTCAATCACGAAATGATTCGTCTGATTTTCACGGAGCAATTATATCGCGCCTACACCATCATCAACCACGAGCCATATCACCACGAATAACAGTTTAACCCGAATCGGCCGATTTGGGTTTAATCGTCCCACAGCAAATCGCAAGTGATGTTGTCGGAAATCATGATGTGGTTTTCAGGAATATGGTATCGCCCATTCTCATTAATTAAAGAGCCTTCGCTGACCAGCGGTTTAGTTTTTTCGATAAAGAATTGATAATATTCTTCACCAAAGCGATGCGTCAACTCATCAGCGTCGATTCCGTCGGCAGTCCTTAATCGGAGCATCACATACTCATCATATTTTTCCGCTTTGGTTATTTTCTCCACCTCAACGCATAGATTTCCTTCGCCCAGTGCATCAAGATACTTTTTAAGGTTTGAGGGATTATATCGCCGTACTGTACCATCAAAACTGTGAGCCGCCACACCTAATCCCAAATAAGGGGTGAGATTCCAATAACTGGAGTTGTGTCGCGAGTGA
>OJAM01000444.1_pt1 | contig 18581 bp, 12 predicted proteins | sample 1589071 | NCBI WGS metagenome assembly OJAM01 (sample SAMN03283243) | human gut metagenome | biome: human-associated habitat; material: feces | host: Homo sapiens | place: Peru | collected 2012
TAGCTCATGCTGTGGCTGGCGTATTCGTAATCCGAATCGCCGCAGTTCCGGCAATAGGCTTCGCGCCGGTGCTGCGAGGCTGAATACTGCTCCCAGCTTCCATAAGAATAGCTGTGACCGGTTGCGTAGATGGTTTCGTTCTTGGTCTGACCGCAGGGACAAGAATAGCTTCTGTAGCCATTGCTGGTGCAGGTAGCCGCCTGCTGACTTTGCAGCACCCACGTATGGCTGCCGCAGTCCGGGCAGGTACCGGAACCGTAACCACCAGCGCCGTGACTCTTATAGGTGTAAGTGCCAAGGTACTGGACGTAGTGGCAGAGATAACACTCATTATAGTTTGCATGACCGCGAGACGAATGTGCGACTTCAACGTATGTGCCCTGGAACGAATACTTTCCGCATGAAGGGCAGTTGCCAATGATGGAGCCGGTGGACTGAACAGAGATACCCGGCGCTTTCTTGATGCCGCTGGGTGCAGTGGTGGCGGCGTCTGCGTTCTGATACACGCCGTACAGATCATAAAAATACCGGCTGCTGCGATTGGACGCCGCCCAATCATAGGTGTAGAACGGTACGGTCGATTCCGGGTAGCCGATGATGTAGGCGATATAGAGGGTATCGCCGGAGTCCGTTTCCCGCCAGAACGCATCCTCGCCGATGCTGTTCAGAACCGTTTCGCCGTAGTACATGGTCAGTGTAGAGAGTTTTGGGCAGTTGTAAAAAGCGTGCTTGCCAATGGTCGGCGCGAGCGGCAGTTCGGCGGTAGTCAGGTTGACGCAGCCCTCGAACCAATACGCCAGATCTGGGATGGTCAGCGTTTCCACGTCCTCGAACCAGACCTCGGTGATCTGGTCGCGGACAGCCGCCCACGGCTGATCGTCCGCGCTGGTAAAGGCCGGCGCTTCGCCGCTGCCGGAGATGGTCAGCCAGCCCTTTTTATCCAGCGACCAGCGAATGCCGCTGTTCTGGATCGTGCCAGAGGTGGCGGCTTCATTGGAAACCACGGGTTCTTCGTCAGGCGCGCTGTCATAGATCGTATGTTCGTCCGCTTCGGCGGCAAATGCCGCGACGGACAGCGAAAACAGCATACAAAGAGCCAGCACAAATGCGGTGAATTTCTTGAAATTCTTCATTATGCAGCCTCCTTTTCGTTTACAGCGGCGATCGTGAAGATCACGGTCGCTGCGTTGATGTTCGTGACCGCTTCACTCGCGGAAACCTTTGCCTTGTAGCGGATGGCAAGATTTTTCTCGGCGGCAATCGCCGGGAACGCACCGTCCACAAGCGTCAGACTGCCTGCGCCTTTCGTGCTGCAACCATTGATGCTAAGTGCGATGCTGTTCTTGCTTGCCGTAAAATCGTCAAAATTGCCGATTTCAAACGTGCCCGCCTGAACATCTACCTTGGTCACACGAATTGCGCCGGTCTTGCCGGTGTTGGTGATTGCGGCATTGTTGGCGCAGACCACATAGCCGTCAACGAGAGAAACCGGCAGCGCAGCGGGAACTGTACACGAAATTGGCGCGACGGTGTTGACCACGGTGAGCGTCACCGGCACACGGGCCTCAGTTGTTTCCGCTGCCGACGCACCCGTAGCCAGTGATAGGATCATTGTCAGTGCCAGCAGAAAAGTGATAAGTTTCTTCTTATCCATCACTGCACCTCCTTTGGCCAGAGGTAGGCAGTATGGAGCGTCAGCTCCGTATTCAGCGTGCCGATCTGCTTGCCGTCGCGATAAGCCATAATTGTGACCGTGCAATCCACGTTGCCAAACTCCGGCGCTTCCAGCAACGTCAATGTCGAGATGGATTTTCCAGCGGTAAGCTCAAAGGCTTCCACAATGAGGGAATTGTCCTTGTTGCGGCGAATCTCGATTTTGTATGTGTCATTCTTGCTGTTGTTGGTAAACTCGGCTTTCACGCTGGATTCTCCGACCAGAGCATATAGATGAGCAGGAGCAGTAATATCAATCTGATTGTCCGCGACAATCGCGTTGAGCTGCTTCTGGGCTTCGCGCAGTCCGGAAACGTCGTAAAAAATAACTTCCGTTTCCTTGTGCTGCTTCGCGCGTTCGGTAATGCGAACCTTGATTGTGTCAATGACCGCGAGAGTGGAATCTCTGTCATAAATGACCTTGACGGCATCATCCACACGGGCGACAACGACAGCGGGCATATTCGTCCCAGCGTTGCAGTACACGGCTTTTGTACCGCCGCCCCAGACAAGCAATCTGCCCTTGACGGTCACGTTGTCCAGCACGATTTTGCCGTCCGCTGCGCCGCAGCCGATAATGAGATCGCCGTCCACGGTCAGGTTTTTCAGCTCTACATCGTCGGTGCGGATCAGGACGCTGCCCTTAATGTCCTTGTCGTAGGTGCCCTTGGATACAACGTAAGTGCCGATAATGTTGTAGAAGATCTGTGCAAACTCGGCGCGCGTGATATTGTCCAGCGGTGCAAGGATTTTGCCGCGGCCGTGAATGTAGTCTGCACCGACCATCGCGCGCACATAGGGCAGCGCCCAGTTGGAAATCTCGCTGCGGTCGGAGAACGCGGACAGATCTGTTTTGGAGTACGAATCGTAATCCAGTTCCAACGCGCGGGCCACTACGGTCATGGCTTCTTGCCGCGTGATGGGCGAATCGGGGGCCATCGTAGAGCTGCTGCGACCGTTGTAAGTACCCATCTGCACGGCCATTGCAACGTCTTTGTAATACCACTTGGATTTTGCAACGTCCTTATACTGCGAAATGTCAGCCGTTTTGTAGCAACCGAACGAGCGGTTGATGATTGCTGCCATCTCCGCACGGGTCATGTCTCCATTGGGGTCGATGACGGTTGCGCTCTTGCCGTAAAGCAGGCCGTTATCCACGGCTGCGGACACGGCTTCGGCATACCATGCGGTACGGTCATAGTCCTTGAAATCTGTTGCTTTGCGGGTAGTCGTTCCTGCCGCCGACGCGCTGACTGCCAGCGATAAGCACGATACTGCCGCAAGGAACAATGCGAGGATTCTTTTTCGTTTCATTTTGAAGTCCTCCTTGTAGAATCAGGTAAGGGGAACACTTTGGGCGTTCCCCTTGGATGAATTGCGATCAGACCGCATCCCAAGCGATGATGAACAGAACGCTTGCGATGGCGGTGTTGGTCACAGCTTCGGAGACCGGGGTCACGATGGCGTCATAGGCAATGCTGATGCTGTTTGCAGAGGTGTCGCCCACGCCGGACATGTAGCAGCCTTCCACGGCGCTGTCCAGAAGCGTCTGCTTGCTGGCGTTTTTGCTGTCAGTCAGCTTCTTTTCGCCGTCGCCGAGGGAAATCTGGAAGCCGAACTTGTTGGCGTTGACCTTTTCGTGGGCAAGGGTGGTCTTGTCACCGAACGCAGCCAGCGACCAGCCCTGCGCGGCTTCAATGGAAACGCTGTTGACCTTGACCGCGCCGAACGAGTTGTTGACAATCTTCGCGTCGGTCGCAGTAGAAACTGTTCCATCCGTGCCAACAGCGATGGGCAGGACGGTCGGGACAGTGACGCTCATCTTCGTGGCAGCCGGATCGCCGCCGATGCTGCCATCCGCAGTAGACGAAAGCGTGACGGACGAAGTGCCAGTGCCGCCCGAAGCGTCAACAGTGTTGGCAGCGGATGCGGAAATAGCAAGAGAAGCGATCATGCAGACCGCGAGGATGAGGGATACGATTTTCTTAGTGTTCTTCATTGTAATAACTCCTTTGATTAAAATTAGTGTTGAATTGTGATTGTGATGATTGCCCCGGCCGTGCCGATGATTTCGCCACTGACCGGATCAAGGTTGTGGAACATGGCTGTGCATTCGTATGTGCCAGCCGGGAGCTCCACGTCAAGGGCAGCACGTTCGATCTTGCTGCCCACAGGGATCGCTTTGGACTGATAAATGACCTCCTGTGTGTCGTTGCGGATGAACTCGACCTGCTGGGGGTAATTGTTGATAGCTTCATTCACGATCATGACATTGCCCTCCGCCGTGCCGTTTTCAAAGTAAGGTGCGGTGTTCATGCTGATGTTAATCATGCCCTCGGCCACTTTCTCATTCAGTTTCTCCGCAATTTCTTCCGGGCTGAGATTATCCCAGCCACCCTCGACGGCAGAAGAATCATATACGATGCCGGTTTGAGCGCAGGCTTCTTCCTTGGACAACGGTTTGCTGACCAGACGGGTGATAAGAAAAATGCCCGCGCCAATGGCACAGACGAGAAATGCGACGGCAAGCACAACGCGGATATTGAGCCGTGCCTGTTTTGGATGATCCTGATATACTTCGTACATGGAAACAGCTCCTTTGTATTTTGTTTTGTATGCTAGGGCGGAATACGATAGCGACACAGCAGGCGATACAGGTCGTCCGCCGTGCATGGGATTTGATTTCCGGGCAATTCGATACCTCCTCCGTCTGAATTTGAGTATAAAAAAACACGACCTTGTAAAAAGTCGTGTTTTTATAAAGTTAGCCGCGCTTCATCCGGCGCGCTGTCTGAGAAACTCCAGAAACAGGTCTTCGATTTCCTTGTCGCTTTTGAACTTGCTCAGGTATGGTGCAAAGCGCTTCCGGTCAAAGCTCAGCTTTTTCAGCGGTGCGGCTGCTCGCTGTGCTGCCTTTGCCCGCGTTTCCCGCCATGCGGCATAAATTGCCTGTTGGTCCGCTGATGGCGGCGGGCATTGTGCCTGAATAAACGCCATTGTCTGCTTGTTCAGTGCATAGCCCTCGATCTGGCACATCTCAATGAATGCCATCTGCGCAGTCTCATCGTAATCTGCAATCAAGTCAGCGCAGGCCAGATTCAGCTTCTTGGGCTCATTCTCCACGATCTCAGCAAGCGGCGGGATCAGTTGTGCCAGCTTGACAGCCTTGCGAATTTCATACTCTGTCACACCAAAGAACTCGGCCACGATTCCGCGGGCGGAATACTTCTGGCGAGATTCGCCAGAAGTTAAATCCGTGCGGAAACCGTGCCGGTTTCGTGCGTCCAGCAACGCTTTATACGCCTTACCGCGCTCAATGATTGTAAGATCCTGCCGCCGCAGAAGATTTGTCGCAATCGCAATACTGATGGCACGCTGGTCGTTGACGGTCATGACCGTTGCGGGAATATCCGTCCAGCCCGCCAACTTTGCCGCCGCTGTGCGGTTATGCCCGGCCAGGATCTCAAATTCATCCGTTCCTGCAATGGGACGCACCAGAATCCGCTCATACAAACCATTCTCCTTCAATTCTTCCGCAAAGGCTTCCAGCTTGGCGTGGGGGTAGGGATGAAAGCCAATGTCAGCGGTATAGAACGGGTGTAGCTTGCAGATCGGCACGTCACGGAATTGCGTTTCCGTTTGCGGTACCGGCATCTGAAAGATCTGCTCATACGCCGCGTCGCCGGTCTGCTGCTCGGACGCCTGCTGGGTCGCACTCATGCGTTTGCGCAGCATCTCGTTCATATTCGCTCTAGCCAAGCCGCAGCACCTCCGAGGCGAGATTTCGATAGGATTCCGCTGCCGGGTTGCCCGGCTCGTAGTCCAGAATACTCATGCCGGCCATGGGGCATTCCGCAATACGGATGGTGTACTCGATAGGGCGGCCAAAGACGTGTAAATCGTCGCCGTAGACCTCTCGGACGCTCTGCTGTACACTCTTGCAAAGCTGCGGCCGTGACTGGTACATCGTCAGCAAAATGCCCGCAATCTTCAAATTCGGGTTGAAATGCTTCTGCACCGAACGTACCATGTCCAGCACATCCGGGATGCCTTCGGATGCGAGGAAGTGGGACTGCACTGGAATGATGCAGTAGGAAGTTTTTTTAAGCTTATTCTTTTCTGTTCCATACAATATCTCCTGTCGTGTTTTCCGCATGATTGACATATGCAGATTTGGATGCAATTCCATTTCGAGAGGTTTAATTGGATATAATTTGAGATTCCATATTTACATTATTAGAAGAGGGAAATATTTTCTTCCAACAAATCTTCCAACAAACCAGAAAAAACGGAGCAATACGGTGCAATACTAAATAATTCCAAAAACCGAAATAGGCATTGGTACTAAAGGGATTATTGGACATTTTATAACACGAACGGATACCATATAAAATTTAATTCTGAGTTTTGGTAATGACGAGGTCGGCAGTTCGAATCTGCCCAGCAGCTCCAGAAAAATCCTTGAAATCTCACTGTTTCGCCTAATAGGTACACAATGTGTCATAGGGGTACAGTCGGTATGGGTAAAAGCAAGCCGTAAACTCATTTGTTCGAGTTTATGGCTTGCTTTTTACATAAGGATAGAGTTTGCCAATAACTACATCGACTGTCTGGATTTCCAAGCAAAGACTATTAAAATTCTATATTTTCTAGGGCTGTATCCAGCATAAATCTCGGTCAAACTCCGGTTGTATCCGCAGCCGGAGTTTTGTCGTTTTAAAGCTGCCGCCCGCCAACGAGGATAACTGTGCAGTCCCTTTTGCTTTCCGGGACGCAATCGTGTATGTATCCGCTAAAATAAGTCTATCACAACGACGCAGGAGGAATGCAGATGGGACGGGTTTATGGATATGTGCGCATATCGTCGAGAGATCAGAATGAGGCGCGGCAGATGGCGGCGATGCGGGAGGCCGGCGTTTCGGACAGGGATATTTATCTGGGCAAGCGCTCCGGCGCGGATTTTGAGCGGCAGGGCTACCGGCAGCTGCTCAGGCGGCTGCGAGCCGGGGATACACTTATCGTCAAGAGTATCGACCGGCTGGGGCGGAATTATGATGAAATACTGGAGCAGTGGCGGATCATTACGCGGGAAAAGTGCGCGTCCATCCTTGTGCTGGATATGCCGCTGCTGGATACCCGGCAGAACCGTGATCTGACAGGAACGCTGATCGCGGACATTGTTCTGCAGCTTCTGAGCTATGTCGCGCAGACAGAACGTGAGTTCATCCGCCAGCGGCAGGCGGAGGGGATCGCGGCGGCGAAGGCGCGGGGTGTCCACTTCGGGCGACAGGCGCTGCCTGTGCCGGAAATTTTTCCAGAGATCGTGACGGCGTGGCTCGGTCGGCAGTTAAGCTCCCGCGCAGCTGGAAAAAAGCTCGGCGTTTCGCAGACGATTTTCCTCAAATGGCGCAAGCAGTGGGAACAAACGAATGGAACAGAACCCATATGTTGTGAAACAGCCGATAAAAAAGCACAGAAAAGCTGTAAACACTAGTAGACTTTTCTTTTCTTCTGAGATATAATGACGGCGGGGTAGGAACCGGCGCTTTTTTGCCTGATACCTGCCGATTTTCGGGTGAAAAGAAAAGTCTGCTTTTGCTCGCGATGCTTTTCGCCGGAAATACAAGTTCATACGCATCTGAAGACGTGTAATCTCCGGCCGCGGCGGCTGTTTCGGGCGCTGAGCCGGGGGTGAAAGAACAAAGGCTTTCAAGCCGCTCGCCCGGAGCTGTGCGCGAGAGGCCGCGACCGAAAACGGAATGCCGTTTGCCCGAAAGGGCGCCATTGCAGAACAGCTGTGAGAAGGTAGGACGCGGACGTGGGAATTCATGTTGAATTCCCGAATCGCAAGTCAGAAGACTCGCTGTCTTCACGCCGAAGGATTTCGGCAGGAGCGCAATGTACCGATAGCACGATGAACCTATCGTACAGGACAGGCGCAGACTGTTCCATATGGGGACAGGCCGCGCCATTTTGCCCGTATGGGCAGAGTATATCCGCACGAGGAGGTTCCTTACATGGATGCGGTACTGCGGCGTGCAGAGCGCATGATCGCTTATCAGAATATTCAGTTCATTCTTGCACACCAGAACGACACGCTGGAGCAGCTTACGGCGTATTTATCCGCCTGCACGGACAAGCTGGGACACGTCCCGGCGAAGTGCGAGGTGATCGGCGGGGACTACATTGAATACTGCTTTGATTCTTGGGTCAACGCAGTGCGCAGTTTCTTCTCTGGCCGAATGGCCTCGGCGAAGAACCCGCCTCCGTTTGCCGAGCGGCAGATCGTGATGGATACGCTCGCCGCGCTGGAGGCGCAGCCATGAACCCGCGCCGCACATTGCAGGAGAACGAGTCGGCGCTGCGCAAGATCCTGACGCAGCGGACGCTGACGGCGCTTTCCAAGCAGAACGTGGCGTTTGTGCTGGAGCACCAGAACGATACGCTGGAGCAGTTCAGCGCCTATTTATCCGCCTGCATGGACAAGCTGGGGCACGTCCCGGCGTGGACGGAGGTGCTCGGCGGGGACTTTATCGAGTTCCGCTTCGGCGGCTGGGCACAGGCGCTGCACAGCATCGGTCAGACCGGGTACGACGACGCGCAGGAGCCGCCGCGGGTGCAGGACACACAGCTGTTCCGCGACGAATATGACCGCCAGCGGGTGCTGGACAAGCAGAAGAAGCTTGAGAAGAAAGCCCTCAGCCGCGAACGCACAAAGCAGGACAAGGCCGCGCGCAAAGCAAAAAAATAGCGAGATCCGATCGACGGATTGAAAAATAGATCAACAATACGCAGCTTTTGTGGCAGATGCGCGACCCGGTTCAAATGCCGGACACGCATTCTCGTTCAGCTGAACAAGGGAATCGGGTGAAAATCCCGGACATAGACCGGACGGCGACGTTCCGGTCTGTAGCTGTGATTGCGGAGCGCTCCTTCGCGCGCGGAAACGCGGGTCGCGAAAGCGGGTCATTGCGGCTGGTAAAGCAGCCGTGAGAAGGCCAGAGGGAGTGCGTTGGGGAGACCCTGAACGCATCAGTCAGAAGACCTACAGAGCTCGGAGCTCAGGGGAGATATCCTCTGGGGCCGGTTTTGGCACAAAGGCAGCGGAGGTTCCGCTGTCTTTTTTTGTGCCATGGCCCGAACAGCTGCGCTCACCCGTTTCCCGCCGGATTCCGGCGTTTGTATACTATATAGCAAGAAAGGACATGACGATGAAGAAACGAATTTTAGCGCTTCTGCTGGCTCTGGTCATGGTCGTGGGTATGCTCCCCACGGTCGCACTGGCCGCAGATGCGCCGATTCAGGACGAGGACGGCTACTACCAGTTGACGAACGAAGCCGACCTCAAGTGGTTCCGTGACAAGGTCAACGCGGGCGAAGGCACGATCAATGCCAAGCTGATGGCGGATGTCACGCTGACGGAAAGCTGGACGCCCATCGGCGTGGCAGCTGATTATGTGACCTCGTATGACAACAAGCCGTTCTCCGGCATTTTTGACGGCAACGAGAAAACCATTTCCGGCCTGAACGTTACAGAAACCGCGGGTAATCCGGCTGCACTGTTCGGCATGGCGAAGAACGCGACGATCAAAAAGCTGGTCGTCAAGGGCACGGTTTCCTCGACGGCTCCGTCGGGCGGCTATATGCCGGTTTATGCTGGCGGCGTCGTTGGACAGAGCGACGGCGGTGTGACGCTGGAAGAGGTTGCATCCTACGTCGATGTGACCATGACCAACAGCACGAGCAACACTGCTATGGCTGGCGGCCTGTTCGGCAACGGCTACAATGTAACCATCAAAAACTGCGCGAACTACGGAACGCTGAAAGCGGAGGGCACCGGCAAGACCAACATTGGCGGCCTTTGCGGTATGTCCGAGTATGGCGCAGCAGCCACGATTGAAAACAGCATGAATGTCGGTGAAATCATCGGCGGCAATACGGTCGGTGGTCTGCTTTCCGCTATGAAAGCTGACTACAGCGGCAGGAAGCCAAACATCAAGAATAGTGCAACCGTCGGCGAGATCGTCGGCAGCGGAACCGAAGGTACGATTGAGAACTGCCTCGCAACCGCGAACACGGTTGGCGCAGCTGGTGTGACCGTAGTTTCGAGCATGAAGGACGCGCAGGTGCTGACTACTCTGGGCAAAGCGTTTAAGACGGGCGAGGAATCCGGTCTTCCCATCCTGACATGGATGACCGATACAGAAGTGGAAGAACCGGAATGCAAGCACGAGCATACAGAACCCAAATACGAGAGCAAGAACGACGGCACGCACACCGTCACGACAATCTGCAAGGACTGCGGCCAGACGATTGGTGAGGCAAAGACTGAGGATTGCACCGACAAGGGCGACGGCACCTGCGTGTGCGGCTATAAGTTCCCAGTGGTAGACCCGAGCGTACCGGAGCAGGACACGGACGGCTGCTACCAGATCACGAACGAGACACAACTCAAGTGGTTCCGTGACAAGGTCAACGCGGGCGACGTCGCCATCAAGGGCAAGCTGATGAATGACATCACGCTGACGGATGCATGGGCACCGATCGGCACGAGTGAAAGTAAGTTCGCCGGTGAGTTCGATGGCAACGGCAAGACCATCTCCGGCTTGCACTTTGACGTGCAGGATATGCCGGAGGAGAGCCAGAGTCTTGGCCTGTTCGGCACGATCGGCGGCAAGGACAAGGACCACATTGCGATTGTTCGCAATCTGACGCTCGAAGGCGAGATCAAGGTTGAAGGTAAGACGGCACAGGGCTTCTGCGTTGGCGCGGCGGCAGCGTATCTGAGCAGTTTCAGCACGCTCAGCGGCATTACCACGAATGTGGCGATCGTCAACGCCCCAGCCAGCGGCGTAACCAGCGTCAGAACCGGCGGTCTTGTGGGTATGGTGCTGTCCAGCGGCCGGTACACCAACATTGAGTGCTGCCGGAACATTGGTTCTGTGACCGGCACGGGTGAAACCGGCGGTCTGATCGGCTATCACAGCGGCTCGGTATCGTACTACGGCGAATACTACGTCGCGGTCAGAAACAGCTGCAACGAAGGCACTGTCACCGGCACCGGTGCGTGCACCGGCGGTCTGATCGGCAATAGCTGGAGCAGCACGAAGGTGACGGACTGCTATAACGCAGGCAAGCTCAGCGGCACGGATTATGTCGGCGGTCTGGCCGGCGATGCGAATGAGACGCACTTCGACTACTGCTACAATACCGGCAGCGTCTCCGGCAGCAAAAACGTCGGCGGTCTGGCCGGGCGGATTCGCAGCGGCCATATCTATCACAGCTACAGCATCGGCGACGTGACCGGTACGGACAGTGAAACGACCGGTTCGCTTTGCGGTGAGCGCGGCGGCAGCGTTGTCGGCACCGTTCAGTACAGTTATGCGCTGAAAGCGCCGGTGCTCGGCTCGAAGAGCATTGGCTTGGACTACGATGAGAAAAACCAGAATCAGAAGCACTTCTACTATGTCGTTTCGCTGGATGAACTGCGTGCGATTCCGGAGTATCTGAATCCCGCGGACGGCGACGCACACTACAAGATCAACCCCGGCAAGACTCCTGCACTCATGTGGCAGGAGATCGCAGAATGCACGCACGTGCATACCAAGAACAGCGGTATTCCGGGTGTGGATGAAAACGGCTTCTACCATACCAAGACTGTCCGCTGCGAGGACTGCTTTGCGGTGCTCTCGCAGGGAGAAGTTGAGCGCTGCACGCCCGAAGGCGAGCACAAGCTCTGCTCTGTCTGCGGCCAGATCTGCTGCAAGCACGAGAACGCTGAGACAACCTACACGACGAGAAGCCAGCAGAACTATGAGGATGGCAAGTGGGTAACATACCGCTGGCACACTGCTACCACCATCTGCCCGGACTGCAGCAACACCTTTGTCGGAGAGGAAACGGAGTGCGCCGAGGCCACGGAAGGCTATCGCGGCTTCTCAGCGGACTCCCCTAACGCGGGCAAACACCGCCACGACTGGTACTGCGTCTGCGGCACTTCGCTCAGATATGAAATTGTCCCCTGCGTTGACGAAAAGATCAATGCAACTGGTGCGGCAGGCGAAGATAACATCTGCGATCTCTGCGGCACGGCTATGGTTCTTGCCGCTCCGACGGCCCCAGAAGGCGACGGCTTCTATCCGTACACCGTCAAGGAAGGCTCGAAGGATGTGACGCACTACTATGTGACGCACTATGAGGTCGGCGAGAAGGCGGAAGAGCTGACCGTCATGGCGACCGGCAAGCAACTCACCTATCAGTGGTACTACCGTCTGTCTGAAGACGAAACCGAAGCGGGCACGGCAATTGAGGACGCAACCGAGGCGACCTACACGCCTGATACCAGCGCTGAGACCGGTATGCGCTTCTACTACTGCGTGGTCACCAACCCCGCGGGCAGCGCAAAGACCGGCGGCCAGCCCGTAATCGTCTGCAAGAACCCGACCGCGACCATCTACTTCTCGCTGACGGATGACGACAAGTATGTCGCCGCCGAAAGCAGCGGCAATATCATGGCCTATCAGAAGGTTACGGTTCCGTACTTCGATCTGAAGGCCTACCATCTCGAAGGCAATTACTTCAAGTCCGAGACCTACGGCCCGGCTGATGCGGACGACCCGATGGGCGGCTCCCAGCTGGTCGCGGGCAGCAGCGCCGCAGCCTACGGCAAGATCACCGCGCTGCATCTGCTGATCTGGATGACCGAGCGTGAATACCTCGGCGTGAGCGCGGACAAGGCCGGTCAGGGCTATCTGTATGACGAGAACCTGATGGACTCCGATATTTTTGGCATTGCAGCTTCCAGCACAGTCGGTTCGGTCCTGATCCAGAACTTCTGGACACACGACATGAACTTCAACTACTACATGAACTATGTCTACCCGCTGGCGGCCGAAGGCTGGGGCGCGACCGCAGATCAGATCCTGATGCGCGACGGCGACATCTTCTCCATGATGATGTACTCCGACTGGTCCTTCTACAACGATGAGTGGGCAGGCTACCATCATCTGGGCAACGAACTGAACAAGACGATGGTTGAGACGCAGATGAAGGCGGACGCATCCATCGATCTGACGCTCTATCGTTCCTATGGCCATGACTCGTCCTCGTACGCAACGGATCATGTTGTTGTCGGCAGTCTGGACGTCTACTACATCGAAACCTCGAAGCTGACAAGCGGCGATGTGACCGACTGGACGAAGGCCGGTACCGTCGACGAGAACGGCAAGTTCACGCTCGATGCAAAGGCACTGAAGCTTGAGGCTGGTAAGCAATATCTGTTCAGCGTAGCTGGACAGAAGGGCAAGGATGTGGACGCATTCGTTTCCTGCCCGGGCGGCGTTCTGGTCAATGTGCTGGACGCAGACGCGGCGCTGACATGGAACGTTCGATTCAAAAACGGCAAGGAAGACTACGCGGCGAAGCAGGTTGAAAACGGCAAGCTTGTTACCGTCGAGAACCCGACGCGCGAGGGCTACACCTTCACCGGCTGGTACACCGACGAATATTGCACCAACCGCTTCGACATCAAGACCACGCCTGTCACCTGCAACCTGATGCTCTACGCAGGCTGGAGAGAGGGCACGCAGCCCGTTACCTGGACGGTCACGTTCGTCAACGAATTCGCAGAAACAACAACGCAGACCGTTGAAGACGGCAAGACCGCCACTGAGCCGGAAATCCCGACGCACGACGGCTACACCTTCCTCGGCTGGTTCACGGACGAGGCCCACACGCAGAAGTACGAATTCACGACTGCTGTTACCGCTGATCTGACGCTCTACGCCGGCTGGCAGGTCAAGACCTGGACAGTCACGTTCAAGAATGAGTTCGCGGACGACGAGACACAGATCGTCGAAAACGGCAAGACTGCCACTGAGCCGGAAACCCCGACGCACGACGGCTACACGTTCCTCGGCTGGTTCACAGACGAAGCCTGCACGCAGAAGTACGCGTTCACGACTGCTGTTACCGGCGATCTGACGCTCTACGCCGGCTGGCAGGTCAAGACCTGGACAGTCACGTTCAAGAATGAGTTCGTGGACGACGAGACACAGATCGTCGAAAACGGCAAAACTGCCACTGAGCCGGAAACCCCGACGCATGACGGCTACACCTTCCTCGGCTGGTTCACGGACGAGGCCCACACGCAGAAGTACGCGTTCACGACTGCTGTTACCGCTGATCTGATGCTCTATGCCGGCTGGGAAAAGAACGTTGTCGTGAAGACATGGACAGTCACGTTTATGGATCGCGGCGCAACCTATGAGACGCAGCGCGTCAGAGACGGTGAAACCGCAAGCAGACCGGCAGATCCGGCCCGCACGGGTTATACGTTCACCGGCTGGTACACCGACGAGCGCTGCACGCACGCGTACCTCTTCAGTACACCTGTCGCCGCCGACCTGACGCTCTACGCAGGCTGGCAGCGCAAGCAGCCCACGCCCGTAACCCCCGTCACACCGGTCACTCCGGCAAAGCCGTCCGCTCCTGCCGACGACGATCTCTCGTTCTCCGATGTGAGCAAGGACAGCTGGTATTATGAAGGCGTGAAGTTCGTCTGCGGAAAGGGCCTTATGAATGGCACCGGCGCGAACCGCTTCAGCCCGAACGCCAACACCACGCGCGGCATGATCCTGACGATCCTCGCCAGAATCGAAGGCGTTGATACCTCCGGTACGCCGTGGTATGCAGCGGGCCAGAAATGGGCCATGGCAAACGGCATTTCCGACGGCACGAACATGGAAGGCGAAATCACCCGTGAGCAGCTCGCCGCCATGCTCTACCGCTACGCGAAGCTGAAGGGCTATGATGTCAGCGCTTCTGCTGACCTCTCCGGTTGCTCCGACGCGGCAAAGGTCAACACATATGCGGTCGACGCGATGCGCTGGGCTGTCGCCGAGGGCCTGATCCAGGGTATGGGTGGCAAGCTCAACCCGCAGTCCACCGCGACCCGCGCGCAGGTTGCAACCATCCTGATGCGCTTCCTGGAGCTTTACTCCAAATAAACCAAATTCCAATACAGCACAGCCCGCACATCCGTGCGGGCTTGTGCGGTATTCAAACGCCAAAAGAGTCAGAAGCATTTTTGCCGCTTGAATGCCGCATAAATCGCTTTTTTATCTGGGAGGACATATGAAAAAACTTTGGGCCAATCGTTGGTTCCGCACGCTGGCAGGCTTTTTGCTTGTCGCCGCGCTGCTTGCGCCGGTTCTGCTTCCAGCCGCGCAGCTGCAGAGGCAGGAGCCGGAAAACCCCATCCGGGAGGAGAATATCCAGCCGGTGAACGTTCTGAGCTTCGGAGAGACAGATGGCGGCACACGCGCCTCTGCGCCGCTCACCTTCACGCAGGACACGAACGCCGAGGGCGGCCAGACCGAGCAGGATAACGAGCAGCCGCCTGAGGAGGAAACGGATGATACGCCGCCTGAGCTGCCCACCGAGACGATTCCCCAGCCCGAGCCGGTAAATGATCCCACGCACACGGACACGCAGCCCGGGGAGAATGCAGAAGATGTGCCGGGCGACGCAGGCGAGCAGACGGAGCCTGCACAGGAGCCGGATCTGGGCCTCGTCTTGAACTGGTACCGCTATGGTTCAGAGCGCGTGCGCTCCCTCTGCCCGTCAGACGAGACCGTCCGCCAGCCGGTGCGCGCCGCACAGCTTCCGGACGGCTATCTCCGGTACGAACTGGACCTGCGTGGGCTTGACGCGGCGGATTCGGAGATCACCGATGTGACGCTTTCGAAAAACGGCGGCACGCTCTCACCCGCCGGTCTTCGCGACAGCATTTTCATGGAAACCGGCAGCCGCGGCGAGGACAGCACCTATACGCTGCGCGCAGAGGCTGTCTGCACCCGCACGCAGGAGGACGGAAGCAGTCAGGAGCAGACGGTTACGTTTTGCTTTGTGCTGACCTATTCTGATACCCTCGATCTGGAAGCGCAGATGCAGTGGGGTCTCGCAAACGGTTCAGCGGCCACCCTCCGCTGCCAGCCCGAAAGCAGCTCCCTGCGTTCGCTCAGCAACAGTGAGATCAGCGAGAATCTCCTGCGCTACAGCTTCCGTCTGAGCGGCGAAAGCGCCGAGAACGCAGTTGTCCGCTCCATCACCTACAGCGCAGAATCCGGTGCGAATGGAGTGCTGGAAGAGGCCGGCACGCTGATTCTCCAAAGCGCGGACGATGGAGAAAATACATATACCATCACGCTCACCGCCACAGTGGAAAGCGGCGGAAAAAAGCGCGATGTGCCCTTTATCTTTGTGCTGCGCTGGCAGCAGACGCAGGATGTGGGACTGGAGCTTGTCTGGATGAAAAACAGCACCGACCCGCAGAGCATCCCCTGCGCCGCGAATGCGCAGGCGAGCGCCGAGATCCGCCGTACCGACCTCAAACTCGGTCAGCTCAACTATCAGCTGAAGCTTACCGGCGCGGACGCAGAGCAGGCGCGGGTTTCCTCTGCCAGCCTCACCCCAGAGGGCGGTGCAGCGCAGACGCTGGCTGTTCCGGACGGCAGCACGACGCTGCAGATCCCGGGCGGCGCGACTGCGATTCGATATACGCTTGCCGTGCAGGTGCGGTACCAAAAACCGGACGGCAGCCTCAAGTATCTGAGCTTTACCTATGCGCTTCGCTATTCCGGCGACGTGAACCTTGAACTTCAATATACGCTGACGGACGGCACATCGCAGACCGTCCGCTGTGCGAACGGTCAGACGAGGACTGCGCAGGCCATCAAGCGTGACCAGTTGGAAAACGACACGCTTCCCTATATCCTGACCTTTACCGGCGGGGACGCGGACAGCGATGTGCAGATCAGCTCGGTCAGCCTGTTCCGCTCCGGTGACAGCCGAAACCTGACGCTGCCCGCCGAGGCCTCCGGCTCTGTCGAGCTGGCAGTCAACCGCGACGGAAGCACGGGTGAAAACACCTTCACAATCACCGCGCAGGCGGCCTCCGGAGAGCAGTATAAATTCACCGTCAACATCCCCTATACGCCGGTCGGCGGCGAGGTTCAGATCAAAACGAATCTGACCGATGGGGAAAAGGTTATGAACGGCACAAAGATCATGCTGACGGTCGAGGCCTGGCACGAGGCGGAGGCAGGCGGAACGCGCACTGCAATGACTGCCAGCGACACCGTCGTAACGCTGGACGGCAAGACAGTGCAGTGTGACCGCGGCGCTTCCGGCGACGGGATTCTCCAATATACCCTTATTCCGGAAAACCCGGAGGCGGGCGATGAAAACACGCACATTCTGCGCATCGTCTGCAATGACACCTACGGGAACCACGGTGAAAAGGAGCTGACGCTGCTCGGCGAACGGACGCAGAAGGGCGAAAAGGAAGGCACCGCGTCCATTTATATCGACATGACCGTGCTCGGGCTTGGCGTGCAGGGGCCGATCAGCTATACGGTGCTTTCAGAAGAACCGGCGTCCTACAGCGTGGCAAAGGCTGTCTGGGGCTATGACGCGGGCGACCCGTTCGGCACCGCGGACAGCACCTTCGGCTGGCCGTCCTCGCTGTGCGGCTACACGGGAAGCTTTGAAAGTCAATTCTATCTGACGAAGCTCGGCGACGGAACCGATATGGCCTCGCGCGCTATCGCACTGAGCAATGGCTGGTCAGACTACGGTGCGTCCGAAGAAGAAATTCTGGCGCGGATCGACAGCACGTTCGGCGAAAACAGCCCCTATGCCGCGCTTTGGCGCAGTATAAAGCGGGCAAATATCGAACTCAATCCGTATCACAGCACCTCTCTGGGACAATTTGACTTCACACGCGGCTCCGGCTGGATGTACTCGGTCGGCGGCGGAACCTATTATCCGTCCGTGAGTCTTTCCGATTATGAGCTGAAGGACGGCGATGTGCTGACACTGCGCTATACGCTGGCCTATGGCATGGACATCGGCGATGGGACGTCTTCCTTCTGTGTCAGCGCGCTCAACGGTGCGCTGACTGTGAACCACAAGTGGCAGGACATGACGAACGCCGACGGCACGAGCGTCACATACTGCACAAGCTGTGGTAAGATAAAAGAGTGCGACCATCCGGACGATCAGATTGAGTTCCGGGAGACGGAGGACGGAAGCTCCTGCTACGAGTTCTGCAAAAAATGCGGAAAGCCCCTCACTGACCCGGCAGCACACAGTTGGGAAACGCAGCCGGTAGAGGGCGACGACGTCAATCACAAAAAGATCTGCAGCCGCTGCAACAAGGAAGTGGACGAGGCGCACCGCTTCGAGTACATTGAAAACACTGCGACCTGTGAAGCGGCGGGCGAGATTGTCTATAAATGCACCTGCGGTTATGAAAAGCGTGAGCCGGCAGAGCAGCTGGAGCACGAGCCGGAAATGTACTATGATGGAGCGGAGCACTGGCAGATCTGCAAACTCTGCAATCAGGAGATCGAAGGCTCACGTGCGGAGCATTCGTATCATTGGAACGATATGTGGGACGATTGGGCCTGCGACTGCGGCGCGATGCACAACGAGGTCTGCCGCGGGCATATGACAGCGTTGGAGGAACAGTGCACCTGCAGCCGTGAGGTGCTCCAGTGTGCCAAGTGCGGCATCATATTTGAACGTGAGGAAACGGGCGCATTCAGCTATCCCCATCATTATGACGAAAACGGTATCTGCACTGACTGCGGCGCACAGAACCCGGATATGCCGGTAACGCCAGATCCCGACCCGGACAATCCAGACCCGAATCCTGATTCGGATCCGAACCCCGACCCAGACCCCAATCCCGATCCCGATCCAAATCCCGACCCCGGCCCGGAGCCTGATCCGGGCACGGAGGAAGGCCCAGAGGAATAAACAGGAGGAACACAGATGCAGGAAAAAATCAAGGAAATTTTAGA
>OJAM01000445.1_pt1 | contig 18573 bp, 19 predicted proteins | sample 1589071 | NCBI WGS metagenome assembly OJAM01 (sample SAMN03283243) | human gut metagenome | biome: human-associated habitat; material: feces | host: Homo sapiens | place: Peru | collected 2012
GTGTTTATCGGCATTACGGGAGGTGAAGAGTGGTCCTTCACTCTTCACTACTCTTCACAACCCTTCACCTGAACAGCGTCCTGACGTTCAGCTTTTTATCTCAGGAGAGCAAAATATTGCCCTTGCCGTGGCAATATTTTGCCCCGACCAGGCACAAAACGAAACGTCGTGACAGAAAAAAATCTCCTACAGGGCGATTATTTTTTCCTAGTAAGAGAATCCTCGCATTTAGTGCAGGAACGGACAAAAAGCCCTAAAACAACTAATCCCAAAAGGGCGAAAACTTCAAAAAAGGTGAAGAGTGGTGAAGAGTTGTGAAGAGTGGGCACCCACTCTTCACCTCTCACACCACTAGTATTTATCGGCATTTCAGGCGAAAAGGTGAAGAGTGAAGAGTAAAATACAAATTCGCTTGATTTAAATTAAAACTTTACGATGGAAATAAAATAAATCACATTTTGCTTTGTCATTTCAAGGAAAGACATTACCTTTGCACCCCGAATGCCGAAAACCGAGCAGGCTTGCGGCTTCGAATTATTAATCATTTATAAACATTTTATTTAATGTACAAAACAATTTTCAACAAGCGCAACAGCTTGAAGTTCAACCGATTCTCTAACAAGAATTACTCACTCTTCGCAGTTTTGGGAAGAGAGGTACTTGTTGGTGCACTCAGCGTTGCTACCCTGAGCCATGCTAAGGCAGCAGGCGTAAGCACAGAGGGAGCCAAGGTTGATTCTACCCTCTACAAGGGCGGAAAGGCTTACGAGCTGGATGCGGTGAGCGTTACCGGATCTCGTGCGCCGATGACTGTAGAGCAGTCACCTAAGATTGTGTCTGTCATTACCCGCGACGATATTCATCGTGCGGCTGCGCAGACTATCAACGATGTATTGAAATTAGCTACCGGCGTGGATGTCCGTCAGCGTGGTGGCTTTGGTGTTCAGACGGATATCTCCATCAATGGTGGAACCTTCGACCAGATTACCATTCTCTTGAATGGTGTCAACATTTCCAATCCACAGACTGGTCACAATGCTTCTGATTTTCCTGTAGCTCTTGCCGACATCGACCACATCGAAGTGCTCGAGGGGGCAGCATCGCGCGTATTCGGAACTTCAGCCTTCAATGGTGCCATCAATATCGTGACCAAGAAGGCAAAGAATGATGGAGTATCTGCAAGTGTAGAAGGCGGAAGCTTTGGAAGTTTCGGAGCACAGGGACGTGTGCAGACGGCTTATGCCAAAGGCAAGTGGACACACGCCTACTCTGCCAGCGGAGGCTACAAGCGTTCGGACGGAGGAACAGACAACAGCGACTTCGAGAAAGGACAAGGTTTCGGACAGGTTAACCTGAGCTACGACCAGCGTTTCGACATCAATGCTCAGGTGGGTATCTCTACCCAGAGCTACGGTGCCAACACTTTCTACAGTGCCAAATACAACAACCAATATGAGAAGACAGACCACGGTATGGCTTCTCTCAACCTGAGTCTGCACAACCAGGAGAAGACCTGGGAGATTGCGCCTCAATTCTATTATAACAAATTCAAGGACCATTATCAGCTGATTCGCGGTATGGCTGGAGCCAAGGCGGGCGAGAACTATCACGACCTCGATGTTTATGGTGGTGGTCTGAATGCCAACGTGGCTTGGGCTTTGGGTAAGACCGCAGTGGGTTTCGACATCAGTAAGGAGTGCATCTACTCTACTGCATTGGGCGAGGAACTCGCAGAGAAAGACTATAAGGATATCTCGGGTTCCGACCGTCAATATACCCGAAAGGGTGAGCGCACCAACACCAACATCATGTTGGAGCACAACTTCATCTTCGGTGGTTTCACCTTGTCGGCTGGTGTCTTGGCCAACAAGAATACAGGTTTGGACAACGACTTCCGCTTCTATCCGGGTGTAGATATGAGTTATCGTCCTAACGACAACTGGAAGTTCTACGCTTCCTGGAACAAGGCTCTGAGAATGCCTACCTACACCGACTTATATATAAGTAATGTGGTGCAGCAGGGCGACATCAACCTAAACCCAGAGAAGAATTCAACCTTCAAGATAGGAACCCAGTATCGCCAGACTGGTTTTGCCGCAACCGTAAGCGGATTCTACGCTCACGGCACCAACATGATTGACTGGGTTCAGACATCCGTAACTGAGCAGAACGACAGCAAGTATCACGTGATGAACATTGGAAAGCTCAACAATATGGGCTACAATGTGGATGCAACCATCTACATGAGAGAATTGGTTCCAAACAGTTTCATCACCCGCATCAAGTTGGGTTATGCTTACATCTATCAGGATCATAAGACCGAGACCAACATTCTGAAATCACTCTATGCATTGGAGTATCTGAAGCACAAGGCTGTATTCGGTCTGGATCATCAGATCTGGAACAAGCTTTCAGCATCCTGGAGCGTAAGATGGCAGCAGAGAATGAATGGCAATCATCCATACACCAAGGTGGATTGTAAGCTGATGTGGGATGAGAAGAAATACAATATCTTCGTGAAAGCCGACAACATCACTTGCCACCGCTACTACGACCTCACAGCTGTTAAGCAGCCAGGTTTGTGGATTATGGCAGGAGCCAGCGTAAATCTCGGCTGGTAATCCGACCGGATATCAAATAACAAAATAAAACGAGCCTTGATGGAGGATTCATCCTACCGTCAAGGCTCGTTTACTTTTATTTCAATTATTTTGGTTTCTGATATTTTCCATTCACTTTTATCGGTTCGAGATGGATTCCCACATGGGTATCTGCGCCGAAGTGCTGCTTCAATCTTCGTTCGATATGGGTAGCATGTTCATGCGCCTCATAAAGCGAGAGAGAACCCGGCATGCGGACGTGCATTTCTATCGCAATCTTGTTTCCGATGCGACGGGTACGCAGGTTATGAATCTCTCCTACACCCTTCTCTTCGTTCGAAATCTTCAGAATTTCATCTTCCTCCATTTCCGGAAGACTGGCATCCGTCAGTTCTTTCACAGACTGCATCACCAGTCCCCAGGCAGCCTTGATGATGAAGGCACTCACGATGATGGCAGCCAGCGGATCGAGCACCGCCCATTTTCTCCCAGGATGATGGCGCCACCTATACCGAACATCGTTCCGATACTCGATAAAGCATCGCTACGATGATGCCAGGCATTTGCCACTACAGCCTCGGAATGATATTTTTTTCCGGCTTTAACCGTAAACTGATAAGCCCATTCCTTCATCACGATACTTACGATGGCAGCAATCAAGGCTACAACGCCCGGTTGCTGGAGAGTCTCGCCACAGATGGCACGATAGGTCTTGGTTACACCAGAATAACAGATCATCACACCCACCACGAAGAGCGAAATACCGATGATGGCTGTGGCAAGCGTCTCGTATTTGCCATGACCATAATCATGGTCCTTATCCTTCGGCTTATTGCCCAGTTTTACGAATACCAGTACCACCACATCGGTGGCGAAATCGGTAAGCGAGTGGATGGCATCCGCTATCATTGCTGCAGAATGTCCAAGGATACCAGCAGCAAATTTCAATACGAGCAGCACCACATTGATGATGCTTCCCGCTATCGTCACCTTATATACTTCCTTTACTCTATCCGCATCAGCGGAATGATTCTTTTTCGTTTCAGCGGGCATCTCTTGCTCGCTATTTATTCTCTCATTCTTGTCCATACTATAAAATATTACAGAAGTCCTTTGCTTCCTCAATAATGTTTTTGTATAACCAAATTCCTGTCTTTCATGAATTGAGCGGCAAAAGTACATCTTTTTTCTGAAATCGGATAAAAAGAGAGATTAAAAAAGTATAACGAATAGGGAATAATGTGATAGCGAAGAGAGGAAAGCATGGAATTCGACAAATCACCGAACTTAAAATATCAAGCCGTAACCGTTAATTCTGCGAAAGAAAATTGCGGAAATCCTTACGGAATATACCGGAACGGCTATGGCGCAGAATTTCACGATAAGTTGGGAGTCGGACGGCAGTTCTCAATATGCGGTATATCTTGCGGATAACGAACGATTCGAAAACAAGAAGATTTATTTAACGTTGCAAAAACTATTGCTAATCAAATGAACTTTGCTTTAACAAATAACAATATTATAAATACAGTTACTACTTTCAAGGGTACTTATGCTGGTAGACTATCAGTAACTAAAGATATTGATACTATAAAAACAATATCTAATCCATCTACCCTTAATAGTAGTGTGTATAATTATGAAACTAAAAAATATACAAAAATATATGATTATGATAAACTAAAATCATTAGATAAATATGATATATATTTATCAGGAGCATCTTCTATTATAGATATTGTTAATCCTACTTCAAATAGTGATAGAGAGTTAATTGTTTTTCGTGATTCTTATGGTAGTAGTTTAATTCCTTTATTAATAGATGGTTATAAGAAGATTACTGTTATTGATATTAGATATGTTTCTTCAAGGATTTTAAATAATTATATAAAATTTAATAATCAAGATGTTCTTTTTATGTATAGTATATTAACTATAAATAATAGTTTTTCTATGAGATAAGGAATCTATTTAATTAGATTTCTTTTTTTGTTAACTAATGAATAAATAAACCATCTATAACTCTTTTTTATTTAATTCTTCCGAAAACGAAAATTTTCTTTGCCGATTTCGGAAAAGAATGATATAATTATAATTGTAAGATTAAGGTAGAAGGATAGACTCTAGTTTTAAAAAGTTTATACTCCTATATCTTAACCTTAAAAAGCATGATAGTTATTTGGGAGTAGCTATTATGTAGATTACTCCCATAAAAAATATTGTGCGAGGAGGTGAAAAGAGATGAAAAAGAAAAAATCATTTGTTGCTCTTGCTTTAGTTGTTGCAGTACTAGTACTAGGCGTTGGTTATGCCCTTACTACTATTGACTTAAAAGTAAATGGTGATATTACAGTTAGTCCAGATGATAGTAACTTTGATGTTAATTTTACTGACGCAAAAATAACAACAACTGGAACTTTAACAGGTAAAACAGATACTGCTGATAAAGGAAACGGAAAAACAGCAACACTATCTGTAAAAACATTAAAAACAGTAGGTGAAAAAGTTGTTGCAGAATACACAATAACTAATAACAGTAAAGCTGGTATTAACGCAACATTAACTAATCCAACAGCAACACAAACAGATGATGCTGCAAAAGATTATTATAAAGTTACAGCAGAACTTGCAGATAACAATGCTATTGATCCTAACGGAACAAAGAAACTAACTGTTACTGTTGAATTAGTAAAAGCACCTTTAGAAGAAGTTACAGGAAACTTTACTGTTGCATTTAATGCTAGTGCAACAAAGTAATATAGTTGATAGAAAGTAGATAAAGAAGGGATTTTATGGGTATAGATAAGATAAAAAATTATGTGTTTGAATTTATTTTAGTTACATTTCTTTTCTTTATTCTCTTTGTGTCAACAATATATAAAACAATATATTTGTCAATATTTCTTCTTATTTATATGTTGATACTAAAAAAAATAATTAAAAAAAGAAATATTATATCTCACTACAAAAAAGAAGTAACAATAGTAATGAGTGCGATGGGAATTATTTATCTAATAGTTTTTTACTTAATGGGAATACACTTTGGTTTTTATGAATCTTCGGTTAAATTTGGTAAAGTTGCTTTATTATATTATATAATTCCAATAACAATCATTGTGTACTCAACTGAAGTAATTAGAGAAGTATTTCTAGCACAACGAGGAAAATTTGCTAAGATAATCCCATTTATTGCATTTGTTCTTATTGACTTAATAATTTATGGTGAAGTTTATAGTTACTCAAATCTAGATGATTTATTAATTATAATCGGTTTTATTGTATTCTCATCTATTTCAAGTAATTTGCTTTATAATTATATTTCACTAAGATATGGGAAAAACAGTGTTGTTGTATATAGACTAATAACTATTTTATATGCTTTTATTATTCCTTATACTCCAAACATATACATCTTCTTTAGAACATTTTTAAAAATTATTTATCCATACTTTATATATTTGTTTCTAGAATATACTTATTCAAAAACAAATTTTGCAGTTGCTTATAAGGATAAAAAAAGAGAGATTGTGTGGACTACTATATTAATAATAGTTTTATCTTCGGTAACTATGTTAATATCTTGTCAGTTCAAATATGGAATATTAGTAATTGGATCTAAAAGTATGACAGGAGCTCTTAATATGGGAGATACAACAATATTTGTTAAATATGATAAACAAAACATTAAAACAGGTGATATCATCGTATTTAAAAAAGACGGATTGCAAATTATACACAGAGTTATTGATAAAAAAGATATAAATGGTAGTATTAGATATTACACTAAAGGTGATGCCAATATAAGTGCTGATGATTATTATTTAGTGGACGAAGATATCATAGGAATATCAAAATTAAGAATAAAATATATTGGTTATCCATCAATTTGGATAAAAGAAATGTTTTCATAAATAAAAATAGAATAAAAAGAAAGGAGTCTAACTATGAAAAAGAATCAAGTTAATGCAATACTTGTTGATCAAACTAAACGTAGAAAAACAATTATAAGTTATGCTTGTGTGTTATTTATCTTAACATTCATAGTTATGTCTTTCGTGTGTCTGTTTTTAACAAAGAATAAAACTTATTATGTTCCTTATAATGAGGAAAGCAAAATAAATTATAAAGTTTATTTAAAAGAGAATGAATTCTTTAATAAAGAGTATCTAGATGCAAATAATCAATATATAGCTAGTCTTATAGATTATATTAATGCTACATTTGATTATAAATTAAATGTTAGTGAGAAAAATATAGATTATAAATATCAGTATTCTATTGAAGCAAATGTAAATGTAATAGATAAAAATACTAAAAACTCAATATACAAATATACTGATACACTTATTAGTGAAAAGATAAATCATTCAAATAGTAAATCAAGTGTACAAATAAAAGAAGATGTAACAATAGATTATAACAAATATAACGATTTAATTAAAAAATTTGTTAGTATATATAATTTAGATGAGTCTATAGCAACACTTGATATAGTTATGAATATTAAGGTGTTAGGAGAATGTGAAGATATCAAAGACACGGATAAAACATCAACTGTTTCTTTAAGTATTCCATTAACTACCAAGACAGTTGCCATTGATATTTCAAAAAGTCTAGTAGATGCAAAGCAAGAAAACTTTATGGCTTGTATGGAAAAATCCCCATTTAACTTTTTATTTCTAGTTGTTGCAGTTGTTATGTTTATAATTGAAATTATAATTTTAGTGATTTTAGTAAAATATATAATTAAAACAAGAACAGCTGAAAGTATATATCAAAGAGAATTACAAAAAATTCTTAACAATTATAAAAGTTATATTCAAAAAATAAATAATTCATTTGATTTAAGTGGATATCAAGTTCTTCAAGTAGATGAATTCACTGATATGTTAGAAATAAGGGATACACTAGGTCAACCAATATTAATGACTGAAAACAAAGAAAAAACTGGAGTATATTTTATAATTCCTAGTAATACTAAAATACTTTATACTTATTCTTTAAAAGTATCTAAAATAAAAAAACAAATGAGAGAAAATGCAATAGAAAGAGGAATAATTAATGATTTTGAATTATGATACTTTTCTATCATATTCTTTTATTTTAAATAAATGGTGATATATATGGATAAATCAATAACAAATAAAAATATTAATAAAAAGCCACTTTATTTATTTTTGATTACTCTTACAACAATATTTATGTCTATTGGATATGCCACAATAAACTCTATTACTCTTGATATTAGTGGAGATGTTAGTCTTGTTTCACAAGATGGTTTATTTATAACTGAAGTTAATTATGATTCTAATATCGACGCAAATTTAGAAGAGTCAAAAATAATAACATTTTCTAGTACCACTCTAAATTCTAGAGTTGTATTATCAAACACAAATGGGAACTCCTCTATTACATATAGAATTAAAGTATATAATAAAAATAACGAAACATATAGATTTAATAATTCCATTTATGATAATGCATTCTATAGTAATCAAAATATAATATTTACATTAACTGGTATAGATAAAGATACTAAGATAGAACCACATACATTTAAAGAATTTAGTATTACTTTTAGTTATAAAGATAATGTTGTTCCTGATTCTAACACTTTAGTATCATATATAGGATTTAACTTTAAAATAAATCAAACACAAATGGAAACAACTCTTGTAAATAATTATGTACCATCTGGTAATGTTGAAGATATAGAACATATAGATATTGAAAGTATGGAAGAAACAGAAAGAAAACAAAAATTTAGTAATATTGCTACTGGGAAGGAAATACATACAATAAAAGGTATAAATAATGAAAATGTAATTTTACTAAGAGGAAATTATGATGATAACTATGTTTCTTTTGGAGGATTCACATGGAGAATACTACAAATAGATGAAAATGGTAATCTAAGAATTGTATTAGATGGTGTAATAAGTGGAACAACATCTAAATATAGAGATAGTGCTTCTGCTGATACACTAGATTTAGCAAAAGAAATGCTTGCTTATGGTAATAGTAATATTAAACCAATTTTAGATAATTGGTATCAAAATAATCTAGCATCTAATTCTGATAAAATTGTAAAATCAAATTTTTGTGTAAATTTTGATTATTATACAAGAAAATCATCAGGTACATATGCAAATGTTAATTATTTTCAATCATATGAAAATTTAGGTCAAGATAGTAACAATTATTCTCCAATACTAGTTTGTCCTAGTAAATATATTATTGAAGCAAATATTGGATTAATAAGTGCAGAAGAAGTTGTTTTAGCAGGAGGAGCTTACAAAAAAAGTAATACATCATATTTCCTATATAATTCAAGTATTTCTAATTACTACTGGACATTATCCCCAGCATATTACGATCCAACACATAAAAATGGAAATGTTTTTATTGTAGATAAAAATGGAGCTCCTACTGACTGGACTAGAAATTTATTAACGAATAGTTATTATATAAGACCAGTTATTACAATTAATGGCAATTTTGAAATGACAGGAGACGGGACAGTTAATAATCCTTATCAGTATAAATAAAAAGTGAAATGAGTAATAACTTTAATTACGAAATGAATAAACTTACAATTACTACAATAGTTTTGATATTTTTAGTAGTTTTATTTACTTTTAAATTACTAATTATTCCATTTATATTAGTATTCCTAATTCAGTGTGCTGTCTATGTATTAATGGGTATTATTAATATATTAGATATGAAAGTATATTATCTATCTTTACTAATAGTACAAAGTATCTTAATGGGAGCTACGATTGATTATGCAATATTATTTACAAACTATTATAGAGAGCTAAGAAAAGATGATAGTATAAGAATATCTTTAAAAGAAACATATAATAAATCTATTCATACAATTCTTACATCATTACTAATAATGATTATTATAACTGGTATATTAGGGTTTGTCTTTAAAGTTTCAACGATAGGGGAGATCTGCCATATAATAGCAATTGGAGTAACTGTTGCAGTAATATTAATATTATTTGTCTTACCAAGCATTATTGTCTTATTTGATAAAAAGATAATTAATAATAAAAGTAAATCGTAAAATTATATATATAAAAAAATGAGGCATTGTTGCCTCATTTTCAGAAAGGAGTGTGTAGCTTAGATGAGAAACATAAATTGGTATGCAGAGGAAAATAGGTTGGGGTTTTCGTTGATATATCCATCTTTATAACTTAAATGCCCATATTTCCTCTACAATTAGATTATAACACAACATTTACTGAAATCGGTAGGAAATGTTTAAAAAAATAAAAAATTATGTAAAAAGAAAACAACCATTTAGGTTGCGATATAAATAATTATTTCGTAAAATTCATTTGATTAAATATATCAGTATCATAAAACTCTGCCATAGTTATCCCAAAAACCTTACACATTTTATATATGTTTCTGGAACTAGGATTTTCTACTTTATCATTTAGTAACGCAAATAGTGTTGCTACCGGTACAGTGGAAAGTTCTGATAACTTATTTGGAGTAATATGGTTCTTTTCACATAGTTCAAGTATTCTATTGATTATTGCCTGCGTAAAAGACATATTATGGCCTCCTTTGTCTATATGTAATTATATCAAAAAAATAACAAAAAAATCTCTTGATTTCAATAAATTTTTCTGAAAACGAGAAAAATATTTAAAGTATTGATATAAAGCTTACTGAAATCGGTAGGATATCTACTGAAATCGGTTGACATTTTTGGTAAAAAAAAGTATAATATTTATGTATTGGGTCTTATGCTTTTTGCTTTTAAACTACTATTTAAAGATCCAACTTTTGGTACAAAATATGCTGTTTGGAATAACGGAAATAATATTTATACATATAGTTGTATATCAAGTGATAACGAAAATATTTATAATATTTTATTAAAGATAGTTTAGGAGGTATTGCATGAATTTTGTAAGTAGAAGTTTGTTGAGTATCAAAAAAAGAAAAAATCGCTCATTTATATTATTTATGGCTGTACTTTTGATTTGCAATGTTATGGCTGGTGCAATTTCAGTTAAAAACGCCCTTTTAAACACCAAAAAATCTTTTACAGATTTAATTCCAATAGAAGTAAGTATTGAAGAAGATTATTTATATTTTTTAGAAGATAAAGATAATTCTCTTACTGAAGAAATAATAAAAAAAATTGGCAGTTCTTCTTATGTGAAAAAATATTATTTTTATTATAAATATTCGCTTGGAAGTAACAAGTTAGAAAACGGAACAGAAGAAAGTATTTTAAGAGCAGATGAGAATAATGAAAATCGTCCTTTTAATTCTTTTGATATATTAGGCGCATATAAAAAAACAGTTAATGAACAAGATGATGGTAGTATTAAAATTATATCAGGAAAAACATTTACAGATGATGACATTAAAAATGGTAATAATGTAATTCTTATATCAGAGCAAGTAGCAAATAAAAATAAATTAAATGTTGGTGATAAAATAAAACTTGGTAGTCAGATTGATATTGATAGTGCCGATGGAACTGTAGTTGAAGATGAGTATGAAATCATTGGCATTTTTGAAACAAAAAAAGAATATGAGAAAAACAGCGAAGGAAAAACAGTTGAAGTGGAAAGTGAATACATAGATACAATATATATGCCTAATGAAGCAATCAAAAATATTCATAATAAAGTAACAGATGAGACAAAAAAACAAAATGTTGATACTTACGATGCTTTCTCTGTAATAACAAAATATGAACTTAATAGTATCGAAGATGTCGAAGAGTTTAAAAGTGAAAATTTATCTAATTTACCTAAAGGTTATGTATTCAAAGATAATTCAGAAAGTATTAGTAGTATTACTGTTCCAATAAATAATATGAAAGATTTATCAAACATAATTGTTTATGCATCTATAATAGCATCAGTAATAATAATAGGTCTTATAATGGTTTTGTTTTGCAAAGAAAGAAAAAAAGAAATGGGAATTTACCTCGCTCTTGGAGAAAAAAAGATAAATATTGCAATGCAATTATTACTTGAAACTTTATTAGTATCAATTGTAGCAATAACAATATCAGTATTTACTGGTAATATAATTGCAAAGAATGTATCTAACAAAATGTTGAAAAATCAAATAACTGAACAAAGTACAAAAATAGAAAATCAAAATAATTATAATTCTTATGATTTGATAGATAGTGAAAAAATTACTGATAATTATACTGTTTCATTAGATATAAAAACAATTTTAATGATTTATACGGTTGCAATAATAAGTATATCTTTATCTACTACACTTCCAATATATTATACGCTTAAGTTAAATCCAAGAAAGATACTTATGTAATAGGAGGAATTTATGGATAATAATTATATATTAAAAGCAGAAAAACTTTGTTATTACTACAAAGATGGTGATGTGATAAGACATATACTTAAAGACATTTCGTTTAATTTTGAAAGAGGTAAATTTTATACTATTTTAGGAGAATCTGGATCAGGAAAAACGACTTTACTATCTTTATTATCTGCACTAGAAGAAACTATTACTGGTACTATTAAATATGAAAATAAGGATATAAGAAATATTGGATTAGAAGAATATAGAAGAAATAAAATTGGTATTATATTTCAAAGCTATAATTTAATAAATTATATGACTGCCCTTGAAAATATATATGTTGCAATGGGAATAACTGATAATAAAATACCAGGCAATATGGAAGTGATTGCGAGAAATTTACTTAAGTTTGTTGGTATCGATAGAGTTAAGGCAAACAGACCTGTAAATAAATTATCTGGTGGAGAGCAACAAAGAGTAGCAATAGCAAGAAGTCTATCAACAGATGTAGATTTGTTGTTTGCGGATGAACCAACTGGGAATTTAAATCAGGAAATGTCGGAAGAAATAGTAAAAATTTTTAAAACTTTAGCACATACGCATAATAAGTGCATAATTATGGTTACTCATTCTAAAGAAATTGCCGACAAATCTGATTGCATTCTAACTTTGGAGAAAGGAACATTGAGAAGAAATGAGTAGTTTTTTAGAAAAATTTAACGCGGAAACAATTGATGAAACAAAAGGTATTGTTACACATGAAAATGAAATAGAAGAAGACACTTCGTATTTAGATAAACAGAAAAAAAAGAAAATAATTACTATTATTTCAAGCGTGATTGTAATTATTGTTATTATCATCATTATTATACTTTCGAGGTTAGTAAAAGTTCCAGAGTTTGAAAATAGGCTTAGTACCATTGCTACAAAATGGGGAAATAACAATAATATTGAGGTTAAAGAAGAGCAAAAATATGATAGTAAAATATCAGAAGGAATAGTAATTTCACAGTCAATAAAGTCAGGAACTAGAATATTTAAAGGTAACCAAATAACAATTATTGTAAGTAAGGGTAAAGATCCAAATGAGAAAATAAAAGTTCCAGACTTCAAGACAGTAACTGCTTCAGAAATTAAAATATGGAAGGAAGAAAATGAACTTTCAAATGTTACAATTAAAGAGGAATATTCTGATACAGTAGAAGCTTTAAATGTTATAAGTTATGAGTTTGATAATATTGCAACAAATGAAAACAACTTTACAAGAAGTGATAAATTGACTATTGTCATTTCAAAAGGTAAACAAACATTAACTATGGAAGATTTTTCTTCTAAAACAAAAGCAGATGTAACTAAATGGTGTTCTAAAAATAAATATAATTGTAAAATAACCGAAAAGTTTGATAAGGATGTAACTTCAGGTAATGTTATATCTCAATCTATATCTAAAGGAACTAAGTTAGAAGAAAATACTCAAATTATATTCGTTATTTCGTTAGGGGAAGGAATAACGATTCCCAACTATTATAATGTTTCTAGTGATAATGCAGTCACTTTAAATGATAAAGTTAAAGTGATAATTAGAAATGTATATAGTATGAATGTTAGTTATGGAAAATTAATATCACAATCTATAAAATCAGGTACTATGGTAAAAGCAGATGATAATGAAGTAACTTTGACTTATTCTTTAGGTATTCCCTATTTTGCAAGTTTAAATGGAACAAGTGAAAGTGAATTAGCAAAAATATTTTACGAATATAATCAAAAAGGTGTTAATTTTACATATACAATAAAATATGTTGATTCAGAAGAAGAAAAAGGTAAAATTGTTTGGTCATCTAAATCTAATGAATTTGTATCTATGAAAGAGTATATAGAAATTCATGTAAGTAATGGTTCAAAACAAATAATTAAAGAGAATTAAAACAACAAATTACAAGTATACTTTAAGATGTAAATAATTTAATATTTATATCTTATTTTTTTATGTTAAATTATTTACCAAAAGTTTAAGTGAGAACAGCAAATTACAGAGGTCATAGAATTTAACAAATTGACAGTTCAGCTTTTATTTCTATTATTAATTTAGTTTAAGATAGTGAGGTCATAGAATCTATATAACAAGCTTGATGAAATAATGATGGAAACAGAAGACTTAAATTCAGAAAGGAGTAAGTTATGAACTATTAGCATTACAATTTGATGATAACGAAACTCCTAGATTTAATGATAATGCAAGAACTATGAAAATAGATAATCAAGATTTCACTATTTATTATAGCAACGAATGTCCTTATGTAGAATATGAAGTAAAAGAATTAACTGAATATGCAAAAGAAAATAATAAAAAAATCTCTTGATTTCAACAAATTTTTCTGAAAACGATAAAAATGTTTAAAATGTGGATATAAAACTTGCTGAAATCGGTAGAAAATCTATTGAAATCGGTTGACATTTTCGGTAAAAAAAGTATAATATTTCTTGTATCAGATCTTATGTTTTTAGCTTTTAAAAAACTATTTAGAGATCCAACTTTTGATACAAAATGTGGTGATAACTATGAATCATAACGAAATTGTTTCAAGTAATAATAAATATAATGAGAATAAAATTAGTTCGTATTTTTATAATAAAACAGTACATGAAAAAAGTAAAGAAAAAATTGATAACTTACATAAATATAAACCAAGTAAAAAAGTGTCAGTATTACTTGGCGATTATTATGAGCAAATGGCAAATGAACGTGTAGATATTAATCGTATGTTTAACACTAACGACCAAAATTATGAGCAAATGGCAATTATTTCAAATTCCGTCTTAGAAAGTATTGGTTGCAAAACAACTATTGTTCCCAGTTGTGAAGCATTAATTCAAGAGTTTATGGATAATCCAAATAAATATAATGTAATTATTACAAATAATACTTATTCAAATAATGGTAGTGGTGAAGAAGTCTTAAAAGTAGTAAAAAAAATAAGAAAAGATATAAAGGTAATTGTATTAACAGTTGAAAGAAACGAAACTAAACATTTTATAAATATAATTGGTTTTGATGGATATTTAGAAAAACCATTAGATCAGAGAAAAGCTATTTCCGTACTTACAGCATTGATCCCAAAATTAAAGTTTAATAGAGTTGAACCAATGTATTACATATATAATAATAAAAATAGATTTTAAAAGTATGGCATAATGTATAATGAAAGACAAATAGTAATTTATAAGGATGAAATGTTATGAAAGTATTAATAGATTTGATAGTTTTAATAATAATATATTTTTGGAGATTTTATAGAAAATGGAAGGTAAAAGGTAGAGATGTATTACTTATAAATACAACTATGTATATATACTTATCTTTTGTGTTGTATTTTACTTTAATGCCGATAATAACATCTTTGCCATTTATGTTTAATCATCCATATCATCCAATGAATTTAGAACCATTTTCTGATGTTATAAATGGTAGAGGCGATTTTTTTAGACAAGTGCTCTTAAATATTGTAATGACAATTCCATTCGGATTTTTATTACCTTTAGTAAAGAGAAAAAACACAAACCTATTGCAAATTATTTTTTATACTTTTCTATTAAGTTTAAGCATAGAAATTTTACAACCTTTAATAAATGGTTCTAGGTCAGCAGATATAACCGATTTGATAACTAATATTATAGGTGGAATTGTTGGTTATATAATATACTTGATATTAAAGTCAATAATAGTTAAAATATTAAAATGTTTAAAAAATGAATGATCTAGAACTCTACGATAAGTAGGTTGCAAGTATTAATATTCTCATTTATAATTTTAAATGGAGACAGAAAAAATGAATAATTATATAACGGTTAAAATTATAAAAGAATTAAGGGAAAAAGAACATTTAACACTACTTTTGAAATTTTTAAAGATGAATTAGCTAAAGGAGAAAAAGTTTCAGTTGCTGGCTTTGGAATATTTAAAATTACTGAAAGAAAAGCCAGAGATGGTAGAAATCCATTAACTGGTGAAAAAATAAAAATTAAAGCATCAAAATCAGTAAACTTTAAACTTAGCACAGCCATAAAAGATAAAATAAATTAAATACTTATAAACAAGTCAAAAATGGCTTGTTTTTTGTAAAGTGAGAGAAAAAAATAAAAAAATCTACCGAAAACGGAAAAAATGTGGTATTATATATATAACAAGAGGATATATTGCAAGAAAAGAAAGGAGGAAATATGTGAAGTTTATTTACAGAATACTACCAATCTTTATAATAATAGTATTAGCATTTCTGGTATTCTTTGTTGAGGAATGTATAAGGTTAGAACTTAATTTGTATGATAAACCACTTGTTAAATTAAAAGTTGAAGAAATAAATAGTAATAACAAAAATATATATATTGAAGAAATACACAGTTTAGGTTTTACTGTTAGATATGAATATGATCTTAACAAAATGTCAGAGGATCTAGTCCAATATACAATTTCCAAAAAGACTTTTAAAACAATGTTTAAGGGAAATGTTTGGCATTGGTCTAAAGATACAAAAGAGGAAGAAATCAAAAAAATAATTGCTGAAAACAACTACACTATTATAGATGTTAGAACTAAAGAAGAATTTGATTCAGGTCATTTGGTTGATGCAATAAATATTCCAGAAGAAGAACTAGAAAAAAATCTTAATAAACTTGACAAAAACAAATATATTTTTGTTTATTGTAGAAGTGGAAGAAGAAGCCACAATGCAATGATTAAATTAAACAAAAATGGTTTTAAAGATGTTATTGATTTAGGTGGATATGAAAAAATAACAGTTTTTAAAAAAAATAACTAAGTTGGAGGAAAAAAATGAAAATTGGAAAAAAAGAAATAATTAAACTTATTGCTATTATAGCACTTGCAGCTATAATGTGTGGAGTAGTATATGTTCTATCAAATAATAAAAAAATTAATCTTCCTAAAATGGGAGAAGTTAAAGAAGTTTTAATAAAGGAAGATAATAGAGTTGTTACTATTAGCGATAAAAAAGAAATAGAAAAAATATACAAAACAATAGAAAATAAAAAGTCTATGAAAAAAAGTGTAACAGATACACCAAAAGCTGTTAAAAAGCTTACAAAAATTTCTTTCATTATAGGTGAGGAAGAAAAAAATATAATGAATATTTATATGAAAGATGATATGTATTATCTTGAACAACCATACAATGGAATATTCAAATTAAGTAAAAAAGAATATGAAGATATAATGATGTATTTATCTAAAGTCTATACTATTGGTGAAATGTCAAAATATAATGTTACAAACAACAAAATAATGTTGGAAATAAAAAATGACGAAATGAAAGATAAAAAAGATGCTGATAAAAAAGCAGAAATGAAGTCAGAAAATATGATGAATAACAAAATTAAATTGATTATCAAAAATATGACTAAGAAAACCTATGAGTATGAAGCAGATTTTTATGTAGAAATGGAAAAAGATGGTAAGTGGTATGAAGTAAAATGGACAGAAGAACCATCATTTAACTTAATTCCTTATGTGATTAAGGGTGAGGAAACAATTACAACTGAAATAGATGGAATGTTTAGAGAATCTTTGACAAAGGGAAAATACAGAATTGTTAAATCATTTACTGAGGAAAATACAAGTGAAGATACTGAAATAGTATATTCAGCAGTAGAATTTGAAGTTAAATAATATAAGAGAAGAAAGCATTTCTGATACTATATAAGTAATGCTTTCTTTTATTGTAATAATCTGGGGAGATGTTTAAAATGAAAGAAAAAACACCAAATTGGTTAAAACTAGATAATGCTGCAACTATATACCCGTCAACATTATCAAGAAAATATGCTGCTATGTTTCGTGTTAGTATGACTTTAAAAGATAAAATAGATAAAGATGTTTTACAATGTGCATTAAACAATGTAATAGATAGATTTCCAACATTTAAATATCAGTTAAAGCAAGGACTTTTTTGGTGTTATTTTAAAAGAATAAAAGATAACCCCATAATAGAACAAGATTATAATAATCCTATGTTTAGAATAAAGTTTAAAAATCATAGAAATTATCTATTTAGAGTTAGATATTATGAAAATAGAATTGCAGTTGAATTTTTTCACGCATTAACCGATGGTACTGGGGCAATTATATTTATATCTACATTAGTGGGAGAATATATTAAATTAAAATATAATACAAAAATTACATATAATAATTATGTTTTAAATCCAAATACAAAAGTTAGTAAAGAAGAATATAGTGATGATTTTAAAAAGTATGCTAGAAAAGCTGGGAAGTTAGTGCATGAAAAACCAGCATACCATTATAAAGGAACTCTTATTAGTAATAATGATTTAAATGTTATTACTGGTATTATTAAGATTGATGATCTTAAAAAAATAACTAAAAAGTATGAATGTACTATAACCTGTTTATTGGCATCATTATACATTCTATCTATACAAGAATTATATAATAGAGAACATAAAAAGAATAATAAACCAATAAAAATATCAATACCAGTTAATTTAAGAAATTATTATAAAAGTAGTACAATGAGAAATTTTTCTTCTTATGTAAATGTTGGGATAGATACTATATATGGTAATTACTCTTTAGAAGAAATAATAAAGATAGTTAAAAACACTTTGGAAC
>OJAM01000446.1_pt1 | contig 18568 bp, 17 predicted proteins | sample 1589071 | NCBI WGS metagenome assembly OJAM01 (sample SAMN03283243) | human gut metagenome | biome: human-associated habitat; material: feces | host: Homo sapiens | place: Peru | collected 2012
GATTCCATTTCGCTTCGCTCCATTACATCTTTTCTGCATACCTGCCTACACACATCAAATTCCTAACGGAATTTCATAGCATCTTTTTCGGGATAGCATGTATATCATTTCCTAAATCATTTTGCATTTTTTTGGGAAAAAGTTGGAGAATGTTTACAATTTATGTATATTTGCGAAAAGAAATAGTACAGAATATTTTTTAGATAGAGGCTGTAATAGAAAAAATCCAGAGATTTCTTATCTAAAAACTGTATAGACAATAGAATCTTTTTATTTATTAACCCATAAAACCAATTACAAATGAAACCTCAAATGAATTTCGTAGAAGCTGTAAAGACTTGTTTGTCTAAGTATGCCACATTCAACGGCCGTGCTCGCCGCTCTGAATTTTGGTGGTTCTATCTGCTCACCTGCATTCCCGGATTCCTGATGTCGCTGCTCGTGCAATGGAAATTTGCGAAAATCGCAGAAATCCAAGCAATGGCTTATCAAGATTTGAACCGATATCAAGAAATTCTTGCGCAGGCAGAAAGTTACGACACCATTTTCATGGCTGGTTCTGTGATATTGGGCCTCATCAGCCTTGCTCTCTTCATCCCATCGCTGGCTGCTTGGGTTCGTCGCTTGCACGATGTGGGCAAGAGCGGTCACATGCTGTGGCTCATCCTCGTCTGCGGTATCGGTGGTTTGATTCCATTGTTTATGTGTATCGGCGACAGCAAGCCTGGTCCTAACCAATATGGTCCAAATCCGAAGGAATAACGCCAGCACGTCCCGTTAAGAAACGGTGAAAAAAACAGCACCTGTTAAGTCAATCAGATTTAACAGGTGCAATTTTTATATGTTGTGCTGCTTACTTTTGGAAGAAGCAGGCATCGCCGTAACTGAGGAAGCGGAAATCGTGGTCGAGCGCATAGTCGTAGATGGCGCGCCAGTGATCTGCGCCCACAAATGCCGACACCAGCAGGAGCAATGTGCTTTGAGGCTGGTGGAAGTTGGTAATCATACCGCTAATGATGCGATATTGGAATCCAGGCGCAATCATCAGTTGGGTGCTGCCCATATATGCCTCGGCGTGGTGGCGGTCGAGATAGTCAACCACATTCTGCAACGCCTTCTTGGTGCTGATTTCACAAGGTGTGCTGTAAGGCATCCATTGCTTCACAGTGAGCATTTCCTCGTCGGCATCGGGGTTGGTTTCGAGCACTTGCCCCACATAGTAGAGACTTTCGAGGGTGCGCACGCTTGTTGTGCCCACAGCCACCACCGGACCTTCGGCGTTGATCAAATCCACCAACAGGCTGCGCTGCACCGAAATAAACTCGTAGTGCATTTCGTGCTCACCGATGTTCTCGCTTTTCACTGGCTGGAATGTGCCAGCACCCACATGCAGGGTGAGTTCACGGCGTGTGATGCCACGCTTGTCGCACTCTGCCAGCACCTCATCGGTGAAGTGAAGTCCTGCCGTTGGTGCCGCCACGCTGCCATCGATATGGCTATACACGGTTTGATAGTCGGCAGAGTCGGTGCTCTCGGTACCACGGTTGAGGTATGGAGGAATGGGGATTTCGCCAATGGCTTCAAGAATGGAGGCAAAAGAAACTCCGCCATTCCACGAAAATTCAATTTCAAACGAATTGCCGCGACGCTCGCCACGGTTCGCCTCCAAAGTCACCGTTTTGCCGTCAACCTCTATCTCTTGGGTGAGCGGACCTTGCTTCCAGCGCTTGCTGTTGCCCACAAGGCAAAGCCACGTGCAGGATTGGGTGGTTTGGAAAATGAGTTGATAGTCACATGGTGCCACTGGTTCGAGGCAGAAAATCTCGATTGTGGAACCTGTGGATTTGCGGAAACGCAAGCGCGCATTGATTACGCGTGTGTTGTTATACACCAGCATTGCCTTTTCGGGGAGCACGGCAGGCACATCGTAGAAGTGACCTTCGCTGATTTCTCCACCCACCTTGTAGCACAGCAATTTGCATTGCTCACGCGCAGCGAGTGGGTGCTTGGCAATACGGTGGTCGGGCAATGGGTAATTATAATCGCTAATGCGTATGTTACGCACTTTGTCGATAGTGTTCATTCTAAAAATTGTGTATATATGTCAGTTTATTCGTCGTAGCCTTTTTGGCGACCGATTTCGAGCATTCGCTTCACATCGAAGTAGAAGCCTTCGGTCTTGCTGCCCTCTTTCTTCTCCACTTTCACATAGTCGATGCCATCGGAAATTTCCTCATGGTCCACAGCCTTGAAGCCGAGAAAGTTCACGATGTCGTATTCGTGCATCGGGCAAATCACCACCCATGGGTGCTCTTTGGTGCCGTCGCCACTGGTCATAATCGCGCTCAGCAGCAAGTGAATGTTTTTGCGGAACACCTCGTAGCGGGCGTGCTTCTTCTTCGCCTTCAGCGCATAGGCAAAGTATTCGAGTTGCTCGAAGTCGAACATATTGTCTTGTAGCGAGAGGTTGGCGTAGTGCTCCAGCGAGTCGCACTCGTCGCGCGTAAGGTCTTTCTTATAGATGTATTCCTCCACCTTGTCGGCATAGACCGATTGGCGGTAAGGGTTGTAGTCCTCTTGGAACATATAGCCGTAGTAGAGATTGCGCATATCCTCAAGTTCGAATTTGTTGTAGTTGAAAGAGATGTAACTATGCAACAATTTCGGGAAATAATAACGCGATTCGGGATTGGAGGTGACGCTTTTCACACGATTGAAATCCACCGGGATAATCTCCTTTTTCTGCGCCGATGCCTGGAAGGCAAAAGCCAACAGCACAATGGCGAAAACGCTTGATATAGTGATAGTTCTAAATTTCATACGCCTGAATAAAAAAAGCATGTGCGAATGTAAAATAATATTGATTCCACGCTGATGCCCATAATGGCTACTGCCACTATCGCAGGCAAACAACGGGCACAAAAATACTGAATAAAGGTGGAACTGGCAAATTTAATCCATTTTCCATGAGGCGTGCGGCTGTATGCCATCAAGCCCACAGCGGCACCCACTATGGTGCAAAGCAACACATAATTTGCGCCCATGGCTATGCCTAAAAGCGCACCCACCACCGATGCCAACCCTATGTAGAGGTTGCCGGTGTTGCGTCCGTCGGGCTCGCCAGCGGGCTGATAGCGGCGGAGCAGCACCACTATCGCCGTAGCCATCGTCCACATGGCAATCTTCCATGTAGGTAGCGTGACAGGCAGAATGTATTCGCCCCAGTAGAGCAGCATCATGGCAGCCCAAGCAGGTACTGCCGCCACCCACATTGGTTTGATGGTGAGCACAAACGCCACCACCAGCAATACCGAAGCAATAATAAGCAATATAATCGAAAAAGACATTTTGCAGAGATTAGAATTTAGAATTTAGAAATTAGCTGTTAGATTCGAAGTCTCGAAAATTCGAAATCTCGAAATCTCGAAGACCCCTATCCCAAAAAACTCGTTGACCCGTTGACCCGTAGGCTCGTTGACTCAAAATCACTCCTGCTTTGGGGTGATTTCTTCGGGATATTCGATGCGCTGATGGTACATCGAGCGCAAGCGGTTGATGAACGATTGCTTCACGATGCCTATTTCACGCATGTTGATAGGAGCCTCGTTGAGAAGGCCATCGGCAAGTTGGCTTGAAATGATTTTATCCACCAAATTGGTGATGGTTGCCTCGTCGGGATTCTTCAAACTGCGGGTGGCAGCCTCGCAAGCATCGGCCATCATCACGATTGCAGTTTCCTTGCTCTGAGGGTTCGGGCCAGGATAAGTGTAGGGTGCTGGATCGATTTCCACATCAGGATTTGCCTTGCAAGCCATGGTGTAGAAATATTTGGTGCGTCCCTTGCCGTGGTGCTGCTGAATGAAGTTGCAAATCGCCTTTGGCAGTTTCGCCTTAGCCGCACGCTTCATGCCGTCGTTCACGTGATTGATCACGATTTGCGCACTCTGAATTGGGGCAAGAGTGTCGTGAGGGTTCACGCCATACTGGTTTTCGGTGAAGAACGCGGGATTCTCAATTTTTCCCACATCGTGATAGAGCGCGCCAGCACGCACCAACTGCACGTTGGCATTGATGGCTGAAGCCGCCTCGCAAGCCAAGTTCGACACTTGAAGCGAGTGCTGGAATGTGCCGGAGCATTTCGTTGACATCTCACGGAGCAATGGATTGTTGGTGTCGGAGAGTTCCACCAGCGTCATCGTGGATGTGAAACCGAATATTTTTTCTGTCAAGAAAATCAGCAAGTAGGAAAATGCCAAGAAACCGGCGTTGAACGCAAATTTCACGAAATTGTGCCAGTTGTTGTATGGTGGGGCGGCATAGAATTTATACATTTCAGAGAAACTGGCGAAGTTGTTGTTGATTGATGCCATCGACATATACACCATCGTGTAGCCCAAGAATACGAAGAATGCGCACCGCACCAGGTGGGCGCGGCGTGAGAAGTCGTGCATCGAGGCGATGGCGATATTACCCACAAGGAACTGCATGATGATAAACTCGGCGCGGTCTTTCGCCACTATCGAGCAGATCACCACCATCACCATGTGGCTGAAGAACGCTGTGCGCGAGTCGGTGAATGTGGTCACTACAATCGGCACAAGCGCAAACGGCACAAGGTAGATTTGCCACCAGAAGCGCACCGAAATCACTTCCACAATCACGATAAACAAAGTGATAAGTCCAACCAGAAATATCATTTTGCTAATATCATTGAATGTGCGCCAGCGGAACATATACATGAACACGAAGAATGCCGCCAACATCAGCGACACCAGTCCACACTGACCTATCCAACTCCAAATGTGGCTACTTTCTTTTTCGTTGATTTCCAATATTTTGCTATAACATTGCCCCAGAGTGTTAGCCACTTCTGGTGTCACGATATCGCCCTTACGGATAATCAAGCCGCCTTTTGCCACGATTCCATCTGGCAGGCGTGCCGATTCTATTGCCGTCTTGTAGAGTTTGGTGGTTTTCGCATCGTTTTTCGCGAGGTTAGGCGCAAGCAGTTCGTCGGCTTCAATTTCACTGACGATGTTTGCCCCCGATGTGTTTGGCGGACAGATAATCGCCAACTTTTTCAGCACCTGCTCGGTGGTGAAAAAATTGGCTGTGGATATGTCCTCGTCATTCTCGCTAATGAGTTTCAGTTTGCGTGTGGCATCGTCGATAATGCCTCGGTCTAAGCACGCTTTCACCTTGTTCACGATAGCCATTCGCACAGCTAAAGGCACTTCGGTGTGAGAGCGCACTATGGTGTCGAGCGTGTTCAGGCGGTTGAGGTGACTGGTTTCGTCGTAGCGTTCGTAGATGGGCACAAATTCCTCTTTCGCCTTTCTCACCGCAGCGGCGGTGTCGGAGTAGTGGTCCACATCGAATGGCGCTTTGTAGTCTTCATACGCCCATTTGGTGTCCACCTTATACGAGCGCAAGCACTCAGGAATCTGAAGCTCGGTTTCGGGCAAAAAATATGTAATCAGCAATATCGAGAGTACAAACAGCCCGATATTTACCAACAGTTTAGTTTTATCGCTTTTCTTATTCATACGAAAACATCGTTATTTCATTCCCCCAATCATCGTTTGAGAGGGAGCATTATGATTGTTATCTCACACGCACTGCCGACGTTACGCCTTTCACCTTCTTCAGGCGCTTGCATAGTTTGGTCACAATGTCGGTGTCGTCGACCAATGCCTCCAGTTCGGCGTGGAACACGCCACCGTCGGCACTGATGTTGAGGCGTCGCATATTGAGCGAGAGGTTGGTGGAAATCAGATAGATGATTTCTTGCAGAATGCCTTGGCGGTCGATGCCCTCAAGGTTGATGGTGACATTGAATTTCTTGGCTTTGGTTTCCCAATGCGTCTGCACGATGCGTCCGCCAAAACTGCTCTTCATTCGGTTTGCCACCTCGCAGTCCATCTTGTGAACCACCACTTCGTTTTTGTCGTTGATAAATCCTATCACGGTGTCGCCAGGAATGGGGTTGCAGCAGTCGGCTATGCGGTAGTTGCTCTTGCCGTCGATGGTGCGGAGTTCATACACTTTCTTGGTGTCGATTTTGCCTTCCACTGGCACCACCACAGGCTCTTGCTCTTGATGGCTTGATCGGCCGCTGAATGGGTTTATCAGTCGGTTGAGCAAACCGCGCGATGAGCGTTTGAATATCTTGAGCAAACCTGGTGAGAGGGCTATCTCTTCGTTGCCAATCATCTGGAACAGTTCATCTCTGCTCTTCACACGCTCTGCCGACACGATGCGGTTGATATTGTCCGACGATGCCTCCACGCCATTGTCGGCAAGGAATTTCTTGAGCATGGTTTCGCCCTGTGTCATGGTGGCACGGCGGTCGTGACGCAATGCCTGACGCAAGCGTGTTTTGCCCTTAGCCGTAACGAGGAACTTTTCCCATTCGGGGTTGGGCTGCTGCGACTGGCTGGTGAGCACTTCCACTTGGTCGCCGCTGGCGAGTTTGTGCGATATTGGCACCAACTTATGGTTGATTTTACCCGCGATGCAGTGTGTGCCGAGTTCGGTGTGGAGCGTGAACGCCAAATCGAGCACCGTAGCGTCTTTGGGCAATGTAATCAACTCGCCCTTAGGCGTAAACACAACAATCTCACTGGCAAAGAGGTTGAGTTTGATGGTGTCGAGGAAGTCGATGGCGTTTGGCTCTGGATTTTTGAGGATGTCCTCAATGGTTTGGAGCCATGCTGCGAGTTCGCTTTCTTCCTCGCCTTCGCCAATCTTGTATTTCCAGTGCGCCGCAAAGCCTCGCTCGGCAATGTCGTCCATTCGGCGGCTGCGGATTTGCACTTCCACCCAGTTGCCGTCAGGACCCATCACCGTCACATGGAGCGCACGGTAGCCGTTGGCTTTCGGATTGCTGATCCAGTCGCGCAAGCGGTCGGGGTGCATCTGGTAGAGGTCGGTGATTTCGCTGTAGATGTTGAGGCAAATGCGCTTTTCATCGGCCTCGTTGTCACATTCGAATACGATACGCGCCGCATAGTAGTCATACACCTGGTCGAAAGGTATATGCTTCGTTTCCATCTTCTTCCAAATCGAGTAGTGCGACTTGATGCGTGCCTTGAACTCGTATTTCAAGCCCAGAGCCTTCAAGCGCTCATTGATGGGAGCGGCGAATCGAGCGAAAATTTCCTTATTGTGTGGCGAGTTGGCAATGATTTGCTCCTCAATCGCCTTGTAGTCTTCGGGGTGCTCGTATTTGAAACTGAGGTCTTCAAGTTCGGTCTTAATGGCAAACAATCCCAAGCGATGCGCCAAGGGGGCATAGATGTAGAGCGTTTCGCCTGCAATCTTGTATTGCTTGGCTGGTGGCATCGACTGGAGCGTGCGCATATTGTGCAAGCGGTCAGCCATCTTGATAAGAATCACGCGTATATCGTCGCTCATAGTAAGCAGCAACTTGCGGAAATTCTCGGCCTGAGCCGAAGCCTGCGAACCGAAAATACCGCCGGAGATTTTGGTCAAACCGTCAACAATCTGCGCAATCTTCTTGCCAAACATCGCCTCGATGTCCTCGGTGGTGTATTCCGTATCTTCCACCACATCGTGCAAAAGTGCCGCACAAATCGAGGTTGAACCCAAGCCAATCTCCTGACTCACAATCTGCGCCACGGTGATAGGGTGCATGATATAAGGCTCACCTGAGCGGCGGCGAACACCCTTGTGGGCCTCGCGCGCAAACTTATAGGCCTTCTCAATAATCTCCACTTTCTTACGGTGATTACTTGATAGATAGCCATTTAAGAGATTTTGATAAGCATTGTCAATCATCATCTCTTCTTCCTGTGGTGTCATTTTAACTACATCTGCCATATATTTTCCATGTTACTGCCGTTAACATTCCGAATTTAATAACCACAAATTTAAAAATTTCCCACGAATTACCCACACTATTCCCCCACATTTTTTCTCTCATCAGCATATACATCTCGATTATTTTACACATCAAAGTCAGAAAAAAGCAATTTGGCACAGATTTTGCACTTGTAATCATATACATACGTTAACATGAACATCTAAAATCTGAGTGAAAATGAATACAGACAACAATTCTTCCAACTTTTGGCTTCAAGTAAAAAAAGAGTACATTGATGAAAACCTTGAGGCTTTGATCAATTATCTATCGAAATGCACAACAAAAGATAGGGAAAGCCACGATTACAAACTAACAACCGATGCTCTCAGCGATAGAGTGGAAGATATTTCCAACGCTCTCGCCGCACAACCTCTCTACAACTGTTCAATACCCGAAGCGGAATGCCATAAATACATAAAACTGATGGTGGCACACCTTCTTGTATGTCAGGAAAACGAATTATCTGACAACGAGGTTTTAGCGGCACTCTGCAATCTACTTGAAGCGACTGTTCGGCTGCAATCTACCGACACAAGCAAAAAATTGATGAATCTGTGCATTAATTGCCTTAACGATGTGGACATTGACACATTCAACGTCACTTGGTCAGATATTAAAGACCCCTGCTATTTCTATCCACAAGTGCTTGCCACAAAAATCGCTGATACCACTCTCAAAGCAGCCAACGACGGAACCGTGCTGTATTATCAGAATAAAGGGTGCTTGATAGTGGACAACAACACGACAAAAATTGCAGCATTGAATTACAAGGATTGCCGACAGCACAAAAAACTTGAGCAAATCCTACCCTCACCTTGTCATTTGTGCGTGGTAGGTAACGGATCAGACAAACTTTCACAAGCAGCTTCAACAAACATTTCAAAAACCGACAAGGCTTATTGGGAAACAATACGCCAAATGGAAAGTGTGCGACCATCAGCCACCAGCACGAAAAAGCAACATTATCAGGTGGGTGACTTGGTGTGTGTGAAACTAATTCAAGCCAACCGCAACACAATTAACGTAGAGACTATCGACCCCAAATTTGAGGCAAAAAGAGGGCAAGTGTTTATCGACAAGACTATATTAGGCATCGACCGACAACTCATTCTTGATTTCTTTACCGAAAAAAGTTATACTGAAAAAGAAATATTGCTCACAGTGGAAGTGCAAGACAATTCTAATTTTCCTTTTATCTTGAGAAATGCAATCACAAAATATTACGAAGATCTTGCAGAAGATTCCAACGGTAGTGAAATGCTCGCCATTTGCTACGACAAATACTCTGTTGGGTATAAGTGGCTAACAGAGAATGGACTTACGCTCAATATTATGGACACAGAAAATGCGTCTGATGACGAAATAATGGAAGCAATCGAGTATGTGGTTGTGCAAGAAAATAAAAAAATGGGGAAAAACTGTGTGATAAACGGATTGTTGAGCGAAAACTGTAATAACGAAGAATTTGATGTGGAGGAATTTAAGGCCAACGCTCGAAAAAATTTCTTGAATGGATTTCTCAAATGGACCACAAGACCTTCCGAAAACAAGTTTGAAGAAATTGAGGAGATACCTGTAAACATCATCCACCACTGTATTTCTGCGCTTTACCACGACGCCAAACACAAACAAGAAACCAGACTTCGCCACCTCAAATTGAGTATGGCAAACACTCTCTGCACCCTCATTGCCGACACCAAAAACGCCGAATATCTGCGCTTTGAATTAAAATACCTCATGGCTTTAGTGAAATTTGCACATGGCGACAAATTCAACACCGGCCTTACACTTGAGGCTAACGACGCATTCGCCAACATAGAAAATGTGAAAGAAAAATTGCAAATTATAGCCACACTCAACAACTACAATTTTGAACTACAGAAAATGCAAAAACTGCCAGAGCAGAAAACACCAGGAGTGGGCGACATCGGCAATATCCAAAAATTAGTAGAAGCCTCGCAAACACTTAATGGAGTAATCCCATTGAGAGAAATCGACGCCATCAAGCAAGCCATCGCAAAAAATCTTTTCGTGGACGACGAATACGAATCCATCATCGATGAAGAGTCAGAGTATGGTGAAGAAGACGACACAAAGGAATTTAAAACCTCCGTGGTGTTTGACCCAAGTAAAACCGACAAGCCAAACCTCAAACGCCAAATGAAAAACATATTAAATGCGGTGTGCGGTTTTCTCAACTCCGAAAAAGGCGGCGACTTATACATCGGTGTAAATGACGCAGGCGAGGCTAAAGGCGTGACTAAAGATGTGATACAACTGTATAAAGACAAACATATCACGGAAGAAAGCATCGACAAATATCGCCTTTTTATAGAAAATGCAATAGAAAATGCTTTCAAGGATGCCACTGGGCATGAGAACGGTCGCGACATCACAGGACTGTTAGTGTCAACCCATATCGAAACAAGCGAAAAAAATGGAGAAAAAATATTGCGCATTCATATTTCTCCTTACGAATACGGTGTGGTGGAATTTTGCGACAATCATGTGTGGTACATTGACGAGGAAAAATCCTATATCCGCAAATCGGGAAGAACCGTGAAGATGACCGAGTCCTTGAAGGAGCAGTTGTTAGAACGACGCAAAAAGGGTAACAACCAAGACATGCAAAATATCCAAGTCATCCGAACGGCTATTGCTCAAAAGAAATGCATCAAACTTTACGGATATGAATCAAGCAGCGGCATTTCAGATCGCATTGTGGAACCATATTACTTCAAACCCTCGATTAATGCCATTGTGGCTTTTGACCTCGACAAAAACAGCAATCGAGAGTTTAAAATCAATCGCTTCCACAAGATAGAAATCATTGACAAAAAATGGAAAAACGAATCAAAGCATCTTGCAAATCCCAGGACTGACATTTTCCACATTATGGAATCTGAAAATCAAAAAGGGACTAAAATAGTGCTGGAATTTGACAACTATGTGAAGAACCTACTATTTGAAGAATTTCCCGATGCCAAACGCCTGGAGGAAAGCCCCAAGTCGGGCGAAAGAATCTTCCTCGTTGACAAGGAAACAGGAAAATGGAGATTGGAAACCACCGTTTTCAGTTATGCTGGCATCACCCGATTTTATTTGGGATTGGCTCATCGCATCACTATCGTTGAAGGTGATCAACTGAAAGAGCACATTCGCAAATACATCAGCAGCATTAATGTCTAAACTTATTATCCGCGTTTTTCCCTCTTTCTTCCCTTGATGACCCAACACGTCCCTTTTGCCATCCCCGTAATCAATTTACGGGGGTGCCGAAGGGGACGTGTTTGATGTATTTCATTTCTTGGACGATGCGGTTGCGGCGGCGTAGGAGTTCGCCTGACGGATTTTTGGAGTCGCGTGTGAGGGGGCTGGGGAGTGTGGCGGCTATGAGGGCTGCGTCGCGGCGGGTGAGTTGGTCAGGATTTTTGTCGAAATTGAGACGTGCCACGGCTTTCACGCCATAGATGCCGTCGGCCATCTCCACGGAGTTGAGATACACTTCCATAATCCGCTCCTTGCCCCAAATAAATTCTATCAGCACCGTGAAATATGCCTCAAAACCTTTCCTCACCCAACTGTGACCTGGCCACAGAAACACATTTTTAGCGGTTTGTTGGGATATGGTGCTGGCGCCCCACTCCTTTCCTCCACGGAGGGCTTGAAGTCGGGCCTTGTAGATTTCCTCAAAGTCGAAACCGTTGTGCTTCAAAAAGCGTGCGTCTTCACTCGACACCACCGCCAAGGGCATGTTCTCGCTGATTCTGTCGATACTCACCCATTCGTGCTCTATTTTTGGCTTACGGCCGTCGGCCACCTGCTCCACCACACGAATAAACATCAGCGGGGTGTAGTACACTGGCAGCCACTTCAATACCACCACCGCCGACACGGAGGAAACCAAAAAGAAGATAATTGCAAAAGATATCCAGCGAAATATGCGTCGAATGATATACATTTTTTAGAAGTTAGAGATTAGAAATTAGATGTTAGAAATTAGAATTTTTGGAAGTTAAGAAGTTAAAGAAGTTAAGACGATTGCTTTGCCTTCAGTCTTCTTGCAAACTCGTTGACCTGTTGACTCGTTGACTCGTCACCTCCTGTCGCGCAACTGCCAGAATGCTACTGCCGAGGCGGCTGCCACATTCAGGGAGTCCACTTGGTGGCTCATCGGGATTTTCACCACATAATCGGTGCTCGCTATCACTGCTTGCGACAAGCCGTCGCCCTCGGTGCCCATCACTATGGCAAGGCGTGGAATGGTGGTGAGCAGCGGGTCGTCGAGGCTGATGCTGTCGTCGGAAAGTGCCATCGCTGCGGTTTTAAAGCCGAGGTCACCCAGTGAGCATATTGGCTCGTGAAGCCATGTCCACGGCACAAGGAAAACCGAACCCATCGACACTCGCACGGCACGACGGTTGAGCGGGTCGCACGACGATGGCGTGAGTAGCACGGCATCAATGCCAAGTGCGGCGGCACTGCGGAAAATGGCACCTATATTGGTGGTATCCACCACGCCATCAATCACCACAATGCGTGTGGCATCGCGGCACACATCTTCCACCGTGCGCGGTTTCGGCCTACGCATCGCACACAGCACACCACGCGTGAGCGTGTAGCCCGTGAGCGAAGCCAGCAAGTCGCGGTCGCCAGTGTAAACCGGAATGTCGCCACAGCGTTGAATCAGCGAAGCGGCATCGCCAGTGATATGTTTTTCCTCGCACAAGAGCGACAAGGGTTCACACCCGGCATCGAGTGCCACGTGTATCACCTTCGGGCTTTCCGCAATGAAAATCCCCTTATCAGGTTCCAACCTGTTGCGCAACTGCGCCTCGGTGAGTGTGCCAAACACCTCCACCCCAACCTCATCAAGTGCCTTAATCCTAATCACCGCCATAATTCAAACATAAGTGAAATAATCAGCCACAAATTTACATAAAATCGGGCGAAAAATCAATTTGTGGAAATTTGTGCTCATCTGTGGTTCAAAATCAACCACAAATTTACACAAATTCCCACAAATTTTATTTCACCGGCGAAGGGAGATTATTCCTCGCCAATTTACGATTTTTTTAAAAAAATACGCCGCGGTGATTCCAGGATTGAGGGGGCGGTTATGGGCGGACGGGGCGGACGCTCAGGCCCTGATAACGGAAATTCGTTTTGTTATACGAGCCGAAGTGGAGACCTGCGTTGGTAAATATGTAACTTTGGGCCCATATATTTGTTCCATCAACTAAGTCTGCTATCCAGTAGTATCCGTAGCGTTGTTGTCCTGATACTTTGTCTTTGAAATATTCGCCTGCAGCAGGCAAAAAGATGGAGTTGCCAGTGCTGCCTGTGACCACGAAGCCTTCCATTCCATTCTGTGTGGTCCACTTCCATGTGCATCGGGTACGGAGTTCGGTAAATTCCTTGTCAGTGGGCATTCGCCAGTCACCACCCATTTTCACATGAGCCACGTCGTATTTTGTGCCACTGATGTTTTTGCCAATATTTTTATTGTACAGTTCATCCGTATATAAGTAGGTGCTGTCGGCGTAATAGTCTTTTTGCTTCGTTTCGCCCCAAGAGTAATAGCCACCACAGTCTTCTGGAGCGCTGGCACCAACATTCATGTTGCACCACTTCACCGACAAACCGAGGTCCACAGCCACCCACTGTGGAGACTGCTGCGCAGTGGGCTTTTTGAATGCGAGGCTATCCACCATGTAAAGGGCGTAACTTGTGGTTTTGCCATCTTTATGGCACACATTCAAGGAGTCGTCCTTCTCTGGAATAGCGTTGAAAATTTGAAATGCTATACTGTCGATGGCTGCCACAGAGTGGTTCTCAACCTCACCATTGACTAAGCAAACATACACCGAGTCGGGCATAGCCACGGCTTGTGGCACCAGTGCAAAAAGCGCTACTACAAACGAGAAAAGTCTCAATATTGTTTTTTTGCTAACTATCTTCATTTTCTTATCAATTTAAAAGATCCTGACAATGTTTTTACCACACACACCTTCACATCTGAAGGCAACGAGACAGACGCTATGCCACTCTCGTTGGCATTTACGGTTGCATACAAGCGAGCGTCGATGCCATACACGCACACCGTGCTCCCGGCAGCCACACCCATCACGCTTAAAACATCGCCCGACATGGAAAACGAGGGCAGTGAAGCGGACGTTTTCACATCTGCGATGCCCGACACCATGCCACCATCAAACGCGATGGAGCGCATTTTGCTGAGCAGTCGCACTTCAGGTGCTTCATCAGGGTTTTGGATTTTCACACTCACGCTTTGAAGTTTCACCACGGTATTTTCGGTGAGAGGCATACGAAGGTCGGGCTCGTCAAGCAAGCGAACCACCAGTTCGTCGTTATTCCCGCCGGCAAAGAGATTCAGCGAAACTCCAACTAAAAGGCTAATTAATAAACTGATTTTTTTCATTAGTACATCATTTAATAGATTAATAATAAAACTATTTTTTCTCTTGCAAAAATACCCCCGAAAATGCCCCAAAAACAAAAAAATGCCGTGGTATTTCGTTTGACACAATGAAATACCACGGTTTTATGCCCTCAACTTCAACCAATATCCTAAATCGGTCGTTTATCCCAAATCGGTCATTAGGGCTTGTGGTATTTCGGAGTTTTAGAAGAATGAATTTTGTTTGTCTTTTAATGAGTGATAGCGAGCTATTACGAATTAAAAACGAGCAAAAGGCATCTTATAAAAGCCGAAAGACCGCAAGAAGTAATCTAAAAAATCCTCATACGGTCTAATGACCGATTTGGGTTTATCCTTTTCCTTGTTTCATGCTCACCTGATACTCGCGCGGTGTCATTCCCACATACTTTTGGAAATGCTTGTGGAAATTGCTTTTATCGGCAATACCCACCATTTTATGCACCATTGCGGTAGATACGCCCTCTTCGCCTAAAAGCCTCTTCGCCTCTGCCACGCGCAATTCTATGCGCCAAGTGCGAAATGTGGTGTGCATACGGTTGGTGAAATACCACTTCATCATCGCGTGCGAGGTGCCCAGTTCGGCTGCGATTTCCTCCACCGTCTGGTCGTCTTGCACATATCGCTTATTATCCACCCACTTCTTGATAGCGGCTTGCAGTTGATGCTCCTCTGCCGAGTCCATGCTTTCCACAGGGGCACTGGTTTCTGCCGTTTGCGCGGTGGGCGCAGCAGCCACCACCTTCACGATGAAGCCTGCACGAATGCGATAATTAATCATACAAATCACCAGGTAAACGTAATACACCGTGGCGATGCAGGTGAAGGCGGCATACTCCGTGGCACCTAATCGCAGCACAGCGAACAGCAGCGCACAAATGCCCACCGTGAGCGCACTGATGAAGCACATGGTTATCCACCGAAGGCGTGCCGACATATCCTCGTCGTAACTCGCCTCAAGGCACCGACGGCTCTCAACGTATGCTTTCCTGAACAAATAGCAATAATACACCAGTTGCACCGAATAGAGCACGGCATCTACTATGCTGATCCACGCCGCGGAGCGTTCGTTGCTAAAGAATGCCCAAAACGAGGCGATGTTCACAAGCGTAATCACCACGGCATTGACCGAGAGCCACTTCACCCCCACCCTTTGCGGAGAAAGAAACGTGACACATGTGCCAGTAAACAGAAACGCCTGATACATCGATACCAGCAGCATAGCCAGCCACATCACAGGGTCGGGCTGCGTGTCCACGCCACACACACCTGTAATGATATTCGACACGCCAATACATATATAACATGCAAACAGCAGCCTGTTCATGCGCCGAATGGCTCGCCAACGCTCATCGTTGGGAATCTTTACGCTCACAAGCACAAACGCCATAATAAGCAGAACCACTGCCGCTGATATATCAATTTTTTCCATCACCTATTTCTTTCGATTACGATATTCCGCCAAAAGGCTCCATCTGCCAATTAGAGAATTGCACAAAGATACCATATTTTCCACAAACATTTTATAACAAATTTCTCAAATTCACCGATACCACTTCATTTTTTATATTCTCGCAAATCGCGCATCATATCATCACTTTTCAGGCAGTGTAATCTGAAAGTTTTTTGCTATCTTTGCATCACTACATTATTTTACGCGCATGAAAATCGAACAAATTCTTCGCTCCGCGGTTTTGGCTGGCATTTGCATCGGCATTGCTGGTTTCGGCTACCTTGCCGACGAGAAAGGAATCGTGGGAGCCGTGCTTTTCGCATTCGGTCTGCTTACCGTGGTGAGCTACAGTTTGAAACTCTACACCGGCACCGCCGGATTTATCAAAAAAGGAGAAACCGGGCAACTGCTGCTCATATTGGTGGGCAACATCATTGGCTGCTTGCTCGTGGCGCTGATAGCCCGATGCAGCCCCATGCACCTGCAAGACACGGCGCAAAAGATTCTTGAAGGCCGCCTCGCCACAGGTCCGCTGAAAGGTGGCGTGCTGGCTATAGGGTGCGGATTTATCATGACCACAGCCGTAACCTTCGCCCGTCAAGGCAAGAATTTGCCATTGCTCTTTGGTGTGCCGCTGTTCATCGTGTGCGGATTCCCCCACTGCATAGCCGACGCATTCTATTACCTCTGCGTGCCAGTGGACTACCTCTGCGAAAACGCCCTCAGCGTGCTTGGATTCTACGTCGCCATCGTGGTGGGCAATTTCATAGGGTGCAACCTCTACCGACTCATCTGGAAAGACTAATTCTTACTCAATAAAAAACTTAACATTATGGAAGCAAAACAAAAAGTATTAGACACAATGAAGCAAGCCGGACAACCTCTCAACGCCGGCAAGATTGCAGAACTCAGCGGCCTCGACCGTAAAGAAGTGGACAAAGCAATGAAAGCCCTCAAGGAAGAAGGCGCCATCGTCTCCCCCGTCCGCTGCAAATGGACCCCCGCCGAATAATCCCCCAGCCCCCAAGGGCAAGGCATAAAGAAAACAAAGGTCGCGCTTTTTTTTCGAGTCGCGACCTTTATCATTCCTCCCCAGAACACATTAACCCTAAATAAGGGTTCAGTGGAAAATTTGTGGGGATAAATTATGCTTTGTTGCCGAATCGTGAATGGAATCAAAAACAAAAACATAAAAAATAGCCTTGGAGCAATGTGGAATGCTTCGCATTTGGCGTAGGGATTGTGCGCTTTGCGTCATTGGAAACGAGTTTCCATGCCGCCAACCACACAATCCCTACGCCACCCTCTTACGAGGGCTACCCACTTTGCCCCAAGGATAAAAACCACTCGCCGTTTCACGGCGAAAAACCCCTGATGATAAAATGATTTCTTGAAAAGAGTTGTATCAATCTTCCGAACGATTTTGCATGGTAGGGACGCGATACTTCGCGTCCGCCTATAACCAATATAACACATTGAATATTAATTATTTGACAAAAAAATACAAATTATCGTATTCCACCACGCATAACGCATTCGGAACTCTTTTTGTTCGCGTTTTCGGATAATCTGATTTCTGAAGATTGGTTTTTCGCCGAAGGCGAGCGGTTTTTATCCTGTTGGCGATGCCACCGACCTCGTAAGAGGGCGGCGTTGGTGATGTGGTGTGGCTGATTCAAGCCTCGGCTTGAAATCAGCCATGCCACATCACTAACAACAGGTGCGAAGCACTGGCATCGCCAAAAGGCTGTTTTTTATGTTTTTGTTTCAGTCCCCCAGTATTTTTCCACAGAACCAAAATAAGCCTTTCAAATCAATTTTCCACCCAAAACATTTTGACGCACCAATGAAAGTTGCTATTTTTGCATAGAATTTATTACCCAATTCTAAATAATATAGAATATGGCAACAAAGATACAGCAGATTATAGAAGATAACCCAAATGTTTCATTGCTGTTTGGCGAGTGGCTTTCGAAACAAAAGCTTGACGCTAAAAGTCAGTATGCATATATGAAGCGCGGTTGGCTTGACAGAATATCAAAGGGCGTATATGTTCTAAAAGGGAAAACTCCAACATTGTTTAATGCCATAGCAGCATACAACAATCAACTTGACAAACACTGTGTAATTGGTGCTTACACGGCTCTTGAACTACGTGGCTATTCCCATTATCTTTCACTTGGTAAACCAACCGCATTCCTGTTTACCGACAGGTTTAACAAGATTCCGACTTGGCTAATAAACAGAGGATGGGATATGACTGTCAGATATATGACCACCTCTTTTTTAGGTAAAGACCTAAAGGGAGTGGAGCAAGTGCCTGTTGATGGAGAAATCTTGTTGGTGTCTTCACCTGAAAGGGCTTTCCTGGAATGCCTGAACCTGCCGGAAGCATCTTCCTCTTTGTTGGACATCTACTATATTATGGAGAGCCTCACGACACTTCGTCCCAAACTGCTACAACAACTGCTGGAATCATGTAGTTCACAGAAAGTGAAACGCCTATTCCTTTACATGGCTGAAAAAGCTGGCCACCAGTGGTTCAACGCCTTGAAAGTTGACTCTATAGTGATAAGCAAATCACGACTCATGGCTGTAACGACAGGTAAGTATATCTCTAAATATAATATGACTGTACCTAAAGAACTTGCAGAATATGAATAACAGCAATATCAACACACGAGTATATGCACAAAAAGTAGAGTTACTTTTGCGCCTGATGCCTATCATCATGGAAGAAGGCGTGTTTGCCGTACACGGTGGCACCGCT
>OJAM01000450.1_pt1 | contig 18435 bp, 15 predicted proteins | sample 1589071 | NCBI WGS metagenome assembly OJAM01 (sample SAMN03283243) | human gut metagenome | biome: human-associated habitat; material: feces | host: Homo sapiens | place: Peru | collected 2012
AGCAAGCAGACGACGAACAACGCCGTGTATACGATCGTACGCCAGCCGCCATAACCGGCACCGTAGCCGGTCACGCGAATCTCGTCAGGCTGCGGCCGGTCGGAATGCGGGGCGAGTACGTTCTGTTCGATGCCGGAACCATCGATCGCGGAAAATTCGGAAACCGGTTTGCTGCCGAAAATCACACAGGTGATGATTATCAGCAGAACGGCTGCGGTAGCGGAATACGGGGCCATGATGCCGATCATCTCGGACGTCGGCATGCCCGTCAACGCTTTCAGATACAGGTTGTGCGCGTTGCCGATCGGAGTGAGCATGCTGCCCACGTTCGCGCCGATGGTCATCAGCGTGCCGACAAGCACCGCATGCTCTTCCATGTGCGCCATCGTCAACACCGCGATTGCGAACGGCACGAAGGTGACCAACGCCACATCATTGGTGATGAGCATGCCGGAGAAGAACGGCAATGCGATCAACGTGAGCACCAGGCCACGCGCGGTTTTGACATGATGCAGCAGGCGCGAGCCGATGATGCGGAACACGCCGATGCGCTGGAAGCCGCACACCACAAGCATCAGACAGATCAGCTGCGAGATGGTGCTGGCGTGGATGTAGCCGGCGTATTCCTTGTCTGGCGGCACGATGAAGCACGATATGAGTGCGAGTATGGAAGCGACTACGAGAATGGTCTCGTTCTTCAGGACCTTGACGACCAATCGCCGCATGCATTCCTCCGTCAATCCCGTTTGCAACCGCCTTGCACACCTTGCAAAACCCAAGCGATTTTCATGCAAACGCCTAGACCACTTTACCCAAAAGTTCGCCTAGCATGCGCCCTCGGCGTGCTGCTTTTCCGACCATTCCAACGATTTTCATCCACTATTGCTTACTGCCGCATGCTTTTGCAAACCGGCGAAACCGAAAACAAGGCCCGCAAATCTTCACAAATTAACCCCGCGTGCGCCAAGATTTTGTCTAAAAATCATCTTCCGTTCGCCTTCGATTCACCATATGGGCATGTCACGCAACGTTGTTGCCGAAAACACGCGACTGCAGGTCCTTGCGCAGCGTTTCCAGTTTGGTGATCTGTCCGAGCAGTTCGATTTTCTCTGCACCGTCCGGCAGTTGCGCCATGCGGCGCTGGGCCGCGCCGATTTTGCGCATGATGCCGGTATCAAGCAGTCTGACGATCAGTTCGGACGCGTACCGCCGCTCCTCCTGCGTCGGCTTGCGTAATTGCGCCGATTGTTCCTGCGACTCGCCTGTATTGCGGTTCGCGTCCGCTTCGCTCGGCGGCAATGGCAGCGGCATGACGGCCAGCTCGTTGATGACCGATTCAAGCATCGGACCGCCCGCCTTCGTCAGATTGTGCATCCACAGTCCCTGCGGCACGTCTTCCCCTGGAAGCCCGCCCGCCGCGGCGACCGCTTGGAACAGCGTGCGGAACACCGGCGTCATGAAACTCGACAAGGTCAGGCTGGCGAACATCGTCGGATCGACGGCCAACGGCACCTGGATCAGCGTGGCCATGAACTGCTGTTCGCAGATGAACACGGCGTCGTCGATGCGATAGTAGCTTTGGTCGGCCGCGTCGCGATGCTCCAACGCCTTGCGTGCGGCGGGATTCGCATACGGATTCGCGCCACGTTCCGCATATGCTGGTTCAGCCGACGGCCCCGCATTGTTTTGGAATCGACGTTTCGGCGCGTACGCGTCCTCGTCACGCACGTTCAGTTTGCGACGCTGGTACGCCACTTCGCGTTGCATGATATCCAGATCGACGCCGATGCGACGCACCGCCTTGCGTGAGTACAGGTCGAGCAGCGAACGGATTTGCGCGATCAGCGGGGCGACCGCCTTGACCGCGCCCATCTGACCTGTCGCGTACGTGGTGTCGAAACGGTCGATTGCCGAATCGATCACGAAATCGTACAGCGGCCGCGCATTGGCGATCAGCGCGCGCACCGCCTCGTTGCCGCGTTTGATGCGCAGATCGCACGGGTCGAGGTTGTCTTCGGCGACCGCGACGAACGCCTGCGTCGAAAACGCGGCGTCCAAACCGAACGCGTGGATCGCGGCCTTCTGCCCAGCCGCATCGCCGTCGAATGTGAACACGACACGCGAGCTCAACGCCTGCCCCTCCACCTTCAGGGGGCCAACCAGCTGCACGGCGCCCAACGAATCGTCCGCGATCAATCGGCGAATGATCTTCGCATGCTCGGCGCCGAATGCGGTGCCGCACGTGGCGACCGCCGTGTCGATGCCGGCCAGATGCATGGCCATCACATCGGTATAGCCTTCGACGATCACCGCCTGGCGTTTCTTCACAATCGCCGATTTGGCAAGGTCGATGCCGTACAGCACCTGTGTTTTGCGGTACAGCTGCGTGTCGGGCGTGTTGATGTATTTCGCATTGATCGTGTCATCCTCGTACAGCTTGCGCGCGCCGAAGCCAAGCGTACGACCGGTCGAATCACGAATCGGCCATGTCACGCGGCCACGGAAATAGTCGTATACGCCACGCTGGCCCTGACGGGCGAGTCCCGCGTCGAGCATCTCCTGCTGGGTGAAGCCTTTGCCGGCAAGGTGCCGCACCAGGTTATCCCATCCTTGGGGGGCATATCCGCAGCCGAACCGCTGGCAGTCGGCCTGGCTGAAGTTGCGACCGTCCAACAGCTTGCGCGCGGCGAGCGCCTCCTTGGTCATCAGCTGGGAGACGAAGTATTCCTGCGCCGCCTCGTTGGCTTCGAGCAGGCGTGCGCGTTTCGAACCGGTGTGCGCGGGCACGTTGTCGGCTTTGTCGTAATGCAGTTCGATATGGTATTTGTCGGCGAGCAGCTCCACCGCGTCACGAAAGTCGATGTTCTCCTGATGTTCGACGTAGCCGAACACGTCGCCGCCGAGACCGCAGCCGAAGCAATGCCATACGCCAAGCGCCGGGCGCACGGAAAAACTTGGCGTTTTCTCGTCATGGAAGGGGCATAGGCCTACGTATGTGCCGGTTCCGGAGGGTTTGAGCGTGACGGTCGCGGATACGATGTCATACAGGTCGGCGGTGGCGCGGACCTTTTCTATGTCTTCCTTCTTGATCATTCCCGGCATACGGTCCAGCCTACCAGCGATGCCATAGGTTATGGCTACGCGGCGTATGCAACGCGCGACACACTCAACTTTGCCTTAGGCACACAGCCAGCCGCTCCACGCCATGTATGTCATCCGACACACTCAAGGCCGTTCGGCCAAGCCTACGGTCGGACAACATACATGGCGCTACGCGGCACTTATGAATCTCATTGACTCGCCACACAGGAAACGGGGGTATACGCGTCAGCAGAGAAGGGAGTGGAGAGTCAGGGCGGACGTGTCGGTCAGGCTCGCCACCTGGTCGATGGCCACGCGCAGGCGTTCGTCGTCGCCGCCGGCCTCACGCCAATCGTCGAGGAACACATTCTCCAATGCGCTTGACGGTTTGGGATTGTCCGCCATGAACACGTCGACCAGGTCTTTGACGATTCGCTGTTCTTCGCCGTGCATCGGCTCACGTTCGCCGGGCTCCATGACGAAATGCACGGCGATGCCTTTCAAAACCACGATTTCGTAGCTGGTTTCCTCGGGAATCACCAAATCGCCGTTGTATCGCGTCAAAGGCTCGTTGCCGTACGTATCTCTTGTGGCATGTTCCACGGAACCGGCGAATCGGCCGATCAGATTGCTGGTCATGTTCTTCAATGCGGCGAGCGCGCGTCGCGAACCGTCGAAATAGCCGGGGAACGTGTCGCGCCGGTGCATGCGTGCGAACGCGGCCACCAGCTTGTCTGTGTCCCATTGCGGTCCGTACCAGGCGCGCGCGTCCTCGACGACCGCGTCGATCACGCCGCTTTCATGCAGCACGCCCGGATTGAACGCGCCGGTGGCGATGGCGTCCTCCACATCATGCACGCTGTAGGCGATGTCATCGGACAGATCCATCACCTGGCATTCGACGGGACGGCGGGTGGTGTCGGGCGCGTGTTGTTTGAGCCAGGCGAACACGTCCGTATCATCCGGATAGACACAGAATTTCGCGCTGCGCTCCCCTTTCGGATGCGCGGCGGCTTCGGCAAGCGTCCACGGGTATTTGACGGCCGCATCGAGCGCGGCACGCGTCAGATTCACGCCTGCGGAACGTCCGTCGGGAAACAGTATTTTCGGTTCGAGGCGCGTCAATAATCGCAAGGTTTGCGCATTGCCTTCGAAACCACCGATATTGCCGGCGATTTCGGCAAGCGCACGTTCCCCATTATGGCCGAACGGCGGGTGGCCGAGGTCGTGCGCAAGGCAGGCGCAGTCGACCACGTCGGGATCGCAACCGAGCGAAGTGCCGATCTGTCGACCGATTTGCGCGACCTCCAACGTGTGTGTAAGCCGTGTACGTGCGAAATCGTCCGTGCCGGCCACCAGAATCTGCGTTTTCGCGCCGAGCCTGCGCAATGCGGACGAGTGGATGAGTCGGGCGCGGTCGCGTTGGAAGGCGGTGCGGGAGCTGGATTTGGGTGGTTCCGGAGCCCAACGCTCCTCGTCGAACGCGCTGTATCCTTCGCTCGTCATGATGCACCGCCTTCCTATGGGTGCGGCGGCTGCCGCCGCTTTTTACGGGATTACAGGATGCTTGCCGGGTCGAGCTTGGCGAGGTCCTCGGCGGACAATACGTCCGTGGCATGCTCGTACAGGCGCGGGATGCGGTTGCGCAGGCAGGTGAAGATCTCGTAGCTGATGGTGTCGGCGGCACGTCCCCAATCGTCGGCTGTCGGCTCGGCGTAGTCCTCGCCGCGGCCCGGACCGAATAGTTCCACGTTGTCGCCTTCGTGGATGCCGAGTTCGGCGGCGGAACCGTGCAGGTCGAGGATGAACTGGTCCATGCACACGCGGCCGGACACGTGGTACAGGCGTGGGCCTTCCGCGGTCATCACGCGCACCGGACCACCGGGCTTGGTCACGTGCTTGGCGCCTTCCATGTCGAATCCGGAGGCGGAGCGGTGGATGCCGTCCGCATAGCCGAGCGGCACGATCGCGGTGGAGGTGTCGGACGGGGTCAGATACGTACGGCCGTAGGAGATGCCATGGCCGGCTTCCACGTCCTTGACGGTGCCGAGCTGCGCCTGCAGGGTCATGGCGGGCTTCAGGCTATACGTGGACGGCGTGCCCATGGCCGGATCGGCTTCGTAACCGTACAGGCCGATGCCCGGACGGGTCAGTTCGAAGTGGATTTCCGGACGGGACAGCGTCGCCGCGGTGTTGGCAAGATGGCGAATCTCCGGCGGAATGCCGGCCGCCTCCATACGACGGGTGAAGTCCTTGAACGTTTCGACCTGCATGTCGGTGGAGGCCACGAATTCCGGGACGTCCGGCGCGTCTGCGACCGCCAGATGGCTCCACTGGCCGACGATATGCAGCACGCCTTCCTTGGCGAGCGGCACCAGTTTGGCGAGCGCCGCGTCGAAACCGGCTGGCGTGAAGCCGTTGCGGCCAAAACCCGAATCGACCTTCACATGCACGCGCGCCGTCTTGCCAAGCCTGCGTGCGGCCGCGGCGACACCGTCGATGCCGGCGAGCGAGCCGACGGAAATGTCGATGTCGTTGTCGATCAGCTCGTCGAACGGCACTTCGGCGCCGCTGTAGACCCACGTCAGAATATGGCAGCGATCGGGGCCGATGCCCGCCTTGCGCAACAACAGCGCCTCATGCGATTGCGCGGTGCCGAGCCACGTGGCGCCGCCTGCGAGCGCGGCAAGCGCGGCGGGGATCAGACCGTGTCCGTACGCATCGGCTTTGACGATGCCCATGACGGCGGTGCCGGAATGCGGTCCGCCGACGACGCTCACCAGGTGGCGCATGTTGTCGCGCAGTGCGGCGAGGTCGACGATGGCCTGCGCCGGATACCGCCGCTGGGCGGCCTTGTAGTTCACTTTGCCTTGTTCGGAGGAGAAATCCCATTCACGTGTTGCGCTCAAAGTCATGGCTCCCATTGTCGCGCCGCTATGTGACAGGTATGGAACATCAGGGACATATGGTGAGACGATTCACGATGTTTTCACGATTTTGTCCGACCTCAGCTTTTACACTTTGGGTACACAAGGCTGCTGCGCATGCTGTCGCAGCCTTTCTGATTTCTGGCGTTAAGGCGTGCCAGAGTCCCGGAAATCCGTCCGGTCCAGCCCATTTTTGAAACAATCACAGGGAATCTGACGACCATGGATCTATTTCGCAAGAAGTCGGTGGACCAACTTGTCTCCGAATCGACTCCGCTGAAGCGAACACTGAAAACCTTCGACCTGACCATGCTGGGCATCGGCGCCATCATCGGCACCGGCATATTCGTGCTCACCGGCAAAGGCGCGCTCACCGCGGGACCGGCATTGTGCGTGTCCTTCCTGCTTGCCGCGATCTGCTGCGGTTTTGCGGGCCTGTGCTATGCGGAATTCGCCGCGATGGCACCGGTTTCCGGCTCCGCCTATTCGTACGCGTATCTGGCGTTCGGCGAGTTGATCGCCTTCGTGATCGGTTGGGATCTGATCCTGGAGTACGCGTTGCAGGCGGCCACCGTATCCGCCGGCTGGTCGGGCTATTTCAACAAGCTGATGGAAGGCTTCGGCCTGCATCTGCCGGTCGAACTGACCGCCGCGTACGGCACCACGCCGGGAGTCACCACGTATTTCAATCTGCCCGGCTTCGTGATCGTGCTTATCATCACGTGGGTGCTGTCCATCGGCATCAACCAGACGAAGAAGACCAACGACATCATGGTGATGATCAAGCTGGCCATCATCGTGCTGTTCATCGTGTGCACCGTCTGGTACATCAATCCCGCCAACTGGAAACCGTTCTCCCCGTATGGCATCTACACGTTCCAGCCGGGTTCGACGCAACCGTACGGCATCGTGCCGGCCGCGTCGATCGTGTTCTTCAGCTTCATCGGCTTCGACGCCGTGTCCTCCTCCGCCGAGGAGACCATCAATCCGAACAAGACGCTGCCGCGCGGCATCCTGATTTCGCTGGCCGTGTCCACCGTGCTGTACATCATCATGACGCTCATCATGACCGGCGTGGTGCCGTACAAGGAGTTCGCGAAGTTCATCGACGCTCCGGTGGCGGGCGTGATTCTCGAGACCGGCCTCAACTGGCTGGCGTTCATCGTGAACCTCGGCGCGTTGATCGGCATGACCACCGTCATGCTGGTGCAGCTGTACGGCCAGTCCCGCATCTGCTATGCGATGAGCCGCGACGGACTGTTCCCGAAGTTCTTCGGCGAAGTGCATCCGAAGTACCGCACACCGTTCAAGGGCACGTGGTTCTTCGGCATTCTGACGGCCATCGCCGGCGGTTTCATCAACATCAACGTGCTGTTCGAGCTGGTGAACATCGGTACGCTGTCCGCGTTCATCATCGTGTCGGCCGGCATCCTGTGGATGCGCAAGACCCAGCCGGACGCGCATCGTGGCTTCCGTGCGCCGGGCGTGCCGTTCACGCCAATCTGCGCCATCATCTTCTGCCTGATTCTGATCTTCGGTTTGAATTGGGAGACGTGGGTGCGTTTCGCCGTGTGGTTCGCGCTTGGACTGGTCGTGTATTTCACGTACAGCCGCAAGCATTCTCAGCTTAACGAGCCGGGACTGTTCTAATCATCCCTTCATATGGAAAAGGACGTCTCCCGCAGTTTTACGGGAGACGTCCTTTTTTCTACGTTTCTATGTATGCGCAATCACCATTCGTGACGCTGGTAGGCGATACGCGTGGTATCGGTGGGGCGGTCAAGCAGTTGGATCAGGCCGCAGCGGGCGAATCCGTTCGATTCGAGCACGTGCTGCATGGCCTTGTTGTTCGGATGCGTGTCGGCGCGCACGTTGCCGTAATGTTCGATGCACCAGTTGATGCAGTCCTTGGCCGCGCCTTTGACGATTCCCGACGAGGCGATGCGGTGGATGGTCACATACGAGTCGTCGTCCAGCCAGGCGCCGTCGATATGCGCGTAGGTGGGATCCTCGCCCGTGCACAGGGCGAACTGGGCGAGCACACGCTCCTTGCCGTCAGCCTCGTCCACCAGCAGCATGGTGCGCTGCTGGCGAATGTCGTCAAGGATCACTTCCTCACGTGGGAACGTGTTTCCCCATTGCGTGGGATTCCCGTTGGCCGCCATAAGCTCACGCGCATGCTGGTAGATTTTCAGCATGACAGGCAGATCATCCATGGTGGCACGACGGAACCGACGTTCGGAAGTGGTTTCGCTCAACCCTTTCACCTCAATTCGACTGTGTACCTCTCTCAAGCATTCCAGCCGTCCAAACTACCACGCCCACCGCACAGGCATGGTAACGCTCACACAAGGCGGCGTTCGAACGGGTCGGAGCTGATGCCCTTGGCGAGGATGTCCTTGCACCATTCCTTGGCGGTGAACAGGCTGTGGTCGCGGTAGTTGCCGCAGCTTTCGATGGTGGTTGCCGGCACGTCGTCCCATGTGGCCTCGTAGGCGATGAATTCCAACGATTCCTTCAATGCGCGAGCCACATCCTCGGTGGAATGCTCGCCCCACGTCAGCAGGTGGAAGCCTGTGCGGCATCCGAACGGCGAGCAGTCGATGTAACCGGGGATGCGTTCGCGCAGCAGCACCGCGATGGTGTGTTCGATGGTGTGCAGTCCGCCGGTCGGAATGGCGTTCTCGTTCGGCTGCACCAATCGCAGGTCGTAGTTCGAGATCACGTCGCCGTGGGGGCCGGTTTCCGTATCGATGTAGCGCACATACGGCGCCTTTACTTTGGTGTGGTCCAATTGGAAGCTTTCCACCACCGGCTTGTCTTCCGCCATGTTCTGTCCTTTCGTTGTTGTGTTCACATTCCACTATTCACGGTTCGCGGGCTCAACGTCAACCGTCGTGCCATGCGTGTCGGTTCAAGCCTCGTCGCCGGAATCCTCCCGAATCGCGGCCATGAACCGTTCGCCGTACTGTTTGAGCTTGCTTTCCCCCACACCGTTGACGGCAAGGAACTGGTCGTCAGTGATCGGCTTGACCCGTACCATGTCACGCAACGTCTTGTCGGAGAACACGATGTACGGCGGTTTGCCGAGTTCGCGCGCGATGTCCAGTCGCAGCGCACGCAGCTTCTGGAATAGCGCCTCGTCGCCGTCATCCGGCACGTACGATCCGACAGCGGGAGTGGACACGTCGGGCGTTCGACGCGCACGGGCGTCAGCACGTTTGATCTTCTTGATGTCGTAATGGAATTCGGGTGCGACCGTTTCCGCCGCACGGGGTCCGAAGCCGACGATCGGCAGGCGTCCTTCCGCGATCGTCAGGAAGCCGTCGGTGGCCATCTGGCTCAGCACGTCGCGGATGCGCGCTTCCGGCACTTCGTCGAGCATGCCGAACGACGGCAGGCTTTCGGGGTTGAGATAGCTTAGATCCTGTGCCTTCGAGCCGCGCAGCACCTTGACGATTTTGCCGCTGCCGACATGCTGGTTCACATCGTGCACGCAACGGCTGATGGCTCGGGCGATGTCGGTGACGTCGATGGTTTCGAATGTGTGCTCGCAGTTGGCGCAACCGCCCACGCATTTGCCGTCCGTTTTCGCCGCCGCGCCCGCGGTTTCGCCGAAATACCGGGTCATGTACGCGTGCAGGCAGTCCGTGGTACGGCAGTAGCCGACCATCGCGTCGAGCAGCCGGCGTTTCGACGCGCGTACGGCCTCCTGCTCTTCGGGAGTCAATCGTTCGTTTTCGTAATCCGAATCGAGCAGCCGGCGGCGGGTGACGATGTCCGATTCGTTCCACAACAGCGTGCAGCGGCTTGGTTCGCCGTCTCGTCCGGCGCGACCCGCCTCCTGGTAGTACGCTTCGATGGATTCGGGCATGTTGTGGTGGATGACGAACCGCACGTTGGATTTGTCGATGCCCATGCCGAACGCGTTGGTGGCCACGACCACGGGCACACGGTCGGTGACGAAATCGCGTTGCGCCTTCTCTCGTGCGTCGGCGCTCATACCGCCATGGTAGGCGACGGCGATGGTGCCGATATCCGACACATCCGCACCCCCTGCGGCACGCAATTCGGCGACGGCGCTGTTAAGCGATTCGGCGAGCGCTTCCGTTTCCTTGCGCGTGGCGCAGTAGACGATGCCGGATTCGTCCGGATGGCTGGCGATGTAGGACGCCACCCAGGATGCTTTGTCTTTGCGTGGCATGCTGATGACGTCGAAATACAGGTTCGGCCGGTCGAAACCGGTGACGGTGATGGACGGTGTGTGCAGACCCAGAATCGAAACGATGTCGCGGCGCACGCGTTCGGTGGCGGTGGCGGTGAACGCGGCGACCGTTGGACGTGTGGGCAGTCCGGCGATGAATTCGCCGATGCCAAGATATGAGGAACGGAAGTCCTGCCCCCATTGGGAGACGCAGTGCGCTTCGTCGACGGCGACGAGCGAGATCGGCACACGGACGGCGAAGTTGCGGAATCGTTCGGTTTCCAAACGTTCCGGCGCCACGTACAGCAGTTTGATCTGGCCGGAGAGCGCCTGCGCGAAGACGAGATCCTGTTCGTCCGGCGTCTGAGTGGTGTTGATGAACGCGGCCGGAAGGCCCACGTCGTTCAGGGCGTCGACCTGGTCGCGCATGAGTGAGATCAGCGGCGAGATGACGATGGCGACGCCCGGCAGGATCGCTGCGGGAATCTGATAGCAGATGGATTTGCCGGCGCCGGTGGGCATGACGCCAAGCACGTCGTGTCCGGTGAGGATGGCCGAGACGATGCCGGATTGTCCAGGACGGAACGAATCGTAGCCGAAATAGCGGTTCAGCGCCTCCAATGCGCGGGGGTCTACGGAATCGGCGGAATCAACAGCTTGCGTCATGGTTTCCAAGTGTAGCAATGCCATGCGTTGACCGTGGAGAGCGAAACGGCCGGCGCGGGTCTTGCCCATGCCGACCGTTTCATGCTTCTATCGGAAATAGGGAATTCAGATCTGGCGGAACGCCTGCTCCAGGTCGGCGATCAGATCGTCCGCGTCCTCCAGGCCGACGGACAGACGGATCAGGTTGGCGGGCACTTCGAGCGTGGTGCCGGCCACGGAAGCGTGGGTCATGGCGCCCGGATGCTCGATCAGCGATTCCACGCCACCCAGCGATTCGGCCAGGGTGAACACTTCGGTGGCTCCGGCGAACTTTTTGGCCGCTTCGAAACCGGCGGCGATCTGGATGGAGATCATGCCGCCGAAACCGCCGTGCATCTGGCGTGCCGCGATGCCGTGGCCCGGGTGGGATTCGAGGCCCGGGTACCATACGCGTTCCACTTCGGGGCGGGTTTCGAGCCACTGGGCCACCTTCATGGCGTTGCGGCTGTGCTGCTTGACGCGCAGGTCGAGGGTTTTGAGGCCTCGGATGTCAAGCCAGGAGTCGAACGGGGACGGAACCGCGCCGGCCGCGTTCTGCAGGAAGGCCACCGCGTCGCGTGTTTCCTTGTCGTTCAGGACCACCGCGCCGCCGACCACGTCAGAGTGGCCGCCGATGTACTTGGTGGTGGAGTAGACGACCACGTCGGCGCCGTCTGCGAGCGGATGCTGCAATACCGGGGATGCGAAGGTGTTGTCCACGACCACTTTGGTGCCGTGCGCGTGCGCCACGGCCGCGGTGGCGGCGATGTCGGTGATGTTGAGCAGCGGGTTGGACGGGGTTTCCACCCAGATGTACGCGTACTGCTTCTTGGCGAGCGCGGCTGAGACGGCGGCCGTGTCGGTGATGTCCACCACGTCGAGGCCGATGCCCCACGGCACGAACACCTTGGACAGCAGACGGTAGGTGCCGCCGTACACGTCGTTGCCGAGCAGGATGTTGTCGCCGGGCTTCAAAGTGGAGCGCAGCAGCACGTCGATGGCGGCAAGTCCGGAGGAGAAGCTTAACGCGTATTTCGCGCCTTCCACGGCGGCGAGCTGCTCGTCGAAGCTGTTGCGGGTCGGGTTGATGGAACGGCTGTAGTCGTAGCCGTTGCGCAGACCGCCGACGCCGTCCTGCTTGAAGGTGGAGGTCATGTAGATGGGGGTGACCACGGCTCCGGTGGTCGGGTCGGGTTCCTGGCCTGCGTGGATGGCGCGGGTGGCGAGAGCGGTGGCGTTGAGGGCTTCGGTGTTGGTCGAGATGGTCATGATGGGAACTCCTTGGAAGTATCGGATGGTTTGGGTTGTTCGGATGATTGGCATTGGTTTCAAAGGTGCGATCGGGCTGCCGGACAGTCGTTTGACGGTCTTTTACAGGTACTGTTCGGCGAGGCTGGGCTTGGTGGTGCGTTCCACGACGTCGGCGAATCCGTTGGCGCGCATCCAGTCGTCGTTGAAGATCTTCTCCATATAGCTGCGGCCGGAATCGGGCATCAGCACCACGACGAGCTGGTTTTCGTCGAGGTCGTGCTCGCGGGCGTATTTCAGCGCGGAGAACACGGCCATGCCGGATGAGCCGCCGACGAGCAGTCCTTCCTCGTTGGCAAGGCGTCGGGTCATTTCGAAGGCTTCTGCGTCGGTGACCTGCACGATCTCGTCGGGAAGGCTCCGATCAAAGGCCTTCGGATAGAAGTCCTCGCCGACGCCTTCGATCTGGTATTGGTGCACATCGTTCGGGTCGGAGTAGATGGAGCCTTCCGGATCGGCGCCGATGACCTGCACCGCGCCGTTGGACACGTCCTTCAGATAGTGGCCAGTACCGGTGCCCGCCACGAAATGCGTGACCTTGTGGTCGGTGGCCTCCCAGATTTCCGGACCAGTGGTGTGGTAGTGGCTTTCGGGACCGTTCGGATTGTCGTACTGGTTGGGACGGTAGCCGCCGGGAATCGCCTTGGCGAGGCGGTCTGCCACCTGGTAGTAGGAGCGCGGATCGTCCGGACCGGCGTCGGTGGGGGTTACGACCACTTCGGCGCCGTATGCGCGCAGCACCGCACGCTTGGCTTCGGAAACCTTGTCCGGCAGGGTGAAGATCGCACGGTATCCGCGCTGCAAAGCCACGAGCGCGAGTCCGACACCGGTGTTGCCGGAGGTCGGTTCCACGATCACGCCGCCGGGCTTCAGTTCGCCGCTGCGTTCGGCCGCGTCGATGATGCGTTCGGCGATGCGGTCCTTGGACGAGCCGCCCGGGTTCAGGTATTCGACCTTCACCGCGATGGTGGCTTTGATGCCGTCGGTCACGTGGTTGAGTTTGACGAGCGGGGTGTTGCCGATGAGTTCGGACAGGGAATTGTGGATGGTCATGACGTTTCCTTTGCACGGTGCGGTTCGTGGGCTTTTCGAATGGTTTTGGTTTCGTATGTTCGAGAAGCTCGCGTCCGTCGCGTGCAGTTGTTGAAACGGGACCTGTTGCGATGCTGCCTTGCTCATTCGCGTGCGTCGCGTGCGCCAACCTCGGCTGATGCGCTATTTCGAATGATCGTTTGGCGATTCGCATACGGCCTGCGATATGCGCGACCGCTTGTTGGAATGTCCTATCTCAAGTTATGCGTCGATGAACCACGCGCCCCTCGGGCGGTTGGTCAGCGACAGCAACAACATGAGAAATTGAACATGGCTCATACGATAGCACGGACGTGGACATCGGCGTGTTGCCCATGCCGAGCATCGTCACCACCATACCGGCAGCAACTGCGGAACACGCACCTCACGACGCCGGATCAACAGCCAGCACAACAAGTTGCCGAAGATCATCACACCTACGAAAAGCACCATCATCGGCCAGAACGTGTAGGCCTGATCGTATACGAGACGCTCGTTGGATGTGCCGTACATCGCCGCGGGCGCCGCCTGTCCCTCCCGCCACATCAGGCACCAGCGCCCATGCAGCGCCTCGAGCAGCTTCCATATCACCGGATTGACATCGGTGGCGGACCTGTTCATCAGCCACGGGCGGGCCGCCCATGCCACGCATGCGGACGCCACCAAGGCGATCGTCCCGTACCGGTTGACCCGTGCCAGCAGTTCCCCGACGCATTGGCCCAGAATCACCGCCGAGGCGACCAACAGGAACACCGCCAGGAACAGCATCATCGGATTTGCCGCATAATCCGACCCGGACCGCATATACGCGTAGGAACCGCCCCGATCGCGGTTCAGGAAGCGCAATCGTCCGAACGCGTCGGATGGAGGCGTGCAGGCCAGCCACTGCAGGTCTCTGCCGACGCGGAACGTGATGAGGATGTCCGCATCACGGTTCGGCGTGAGCGTGAAGCCAAACGTCACCACCGCCGAGCAGGCGAAGGCGAAACAGAGATTGGCGAGCATCTGGGTCCAGCAATACACGCCCCTGCCCACGCCCATGGATATCAGGGAGCGGAAGCCGCTCGCCGCCAGGACCGCAGCCACGACGGCCCCCATCGCCAACGTCGGACCAAGCACATGGTATTCCACCACGTAATATCCTCCGGACGCCAGTCCCAGAACCAGCCCCCACAGCCATGGCACGCCATAGCCAACCAGCACATACGCCATCAACACGACGCAACGCGCGGCAAGCTGCCTTGTCAGCGCGAACCGCATCCCGGCCGACAAGCCTTTCACTTCATCCATCATGACGCATACCCCTTGTCCATGCCGGTAATCTGGATGACATACTCATTGAGATCGAAAGACCTCATGACAACGTCCTCCGGCATCGGTGCAGATGGCACGCCACGCACGCCGACAGTCAGCAGACCACCGAGAACGGTTTCCGACAGCGTACGCAAACCATTGTCGGCCAAGTACCGCCGCACCGATCCGACCGGCCCCGACAGCATCCGCCCACGTTGTGCCAACTCGTTCATGTCGAAGGATTCCAGCACCCGCCCATGGTCGAGGACCACGGCATGTTCGACCAGTCCCTCCACCTCCGTTATGAGATGGGTGGATATGATCATGGTGCGAGGTCTGTCGCCATACGACTCAATCACGAAGCGGTAACACAGGTCACGGGCCGCAGCGTCAAGACCATCAGTCGCTTCATCAAGCAACACGATATCGGTCGGCGCGCAAAGCGCGGCAACCAGCTTCGCCGCGCCACGCTGACCGGTGGACAGTCTCATGAAACGAGCATCAGGCCGCAGCCCGAAAGCCTGCATCATACGCCCCGCCAACACATCATCGAATCCGCCGTATCGCCGCGAAATCAGACGGAACACCGATCGCAGACGCCATTCGACAGGATATGGCCAAGTCTCGTCCATCAGCATGAGACGTTCCCACATGCCGCCGCCATCCGTCATACGGTTGCCGTCGAACGACACGCTGCCGGCATCGGCCACGAGTCGGTTCGCGATGATGTTCAGCAATGTGCTTTTGCCGACACCATTGCGCCCGAACAGACCATGTATCGCACCGCTCCGTAATTCCAGATTCACTCCGTTGAGCAGGGACGTTCCATGACGGCTCTTGCTCAGATCGCTGATGACCAGACTCATCGATAGGTCCTTCCGATGATGCGCTGTAGTTGTTCGCAGCTGATGCCAAGCGCCTTTGCCTGCGCGACGAGTTCGACGACCCGCGTGGTGAGCAGTTCCTCGCGTTTGGCGTCACGAGCCTTCTCCCGTGCTCCCGTGGTGACGAACATGCCAAGGCCGCGTCTTTTCTCCAGCAGACCCTGATCGACCAGGAGATTCATGCCTTTGAGCACCGTGGCGGGATTGATCGCATACGTGGACGAGATCTCGGTGGTGCTGGGCACCTGTTCGCCTTCCGCGAAGGCACCGGAGACGATAGCTTCGCTGATTTGTTCGGCCACCTGCCGGAACAATGGCGTCGTTCCCGAAAAATCGAATCGCATCCGACGCCTCCAGCCGCCTAGTCGGTTCAATATCAACGTCATCCACTCTAACCGTTGGTCTGCCGCGATGCGGCAACGAACAGCCGGCGAAGCATCTCTCAAGGACACGGCACATGTCATGCGCGTGCCTTGAAATAGGCGAACAACTGCCGTTCGCGGATCGTCATACCCCCAACCGCAGTCCCGGCAAGCATCCCGACCGACATGGCGCCCGGAACACGGCATAGCATCGCGACAACCGGCATCGCGTCACCGGATCCGGTCAATATGAGCGGCACGATCGCGACAACCGGCAGACATGCCACGCAAGACGCCGCCACCGTGGCCAGCGTCTCCAAAGACAGCTGCAGCAGCATCGCGGTTTTCGGATACCCCGCATGCAACGCGCTCGCTATCTCGATTCTGCGCATGCAAACCGATGCGAACCCCAACGCCATTGCGATGACGAACATCAACAGTGGCGCATACCGGGTGATGCGGGCATCGAAATCCGCCGGGCCAGGCATATGCGACCCCAGCATGGTATTGATCCGGCTGATTTTCGCATGCGGCGTTTCGTTGCTTCCACTCGTCCCGGCAGAGGTGGAGCTCGCAGCGGCGCCGACACCGGATTCGGCATCGGCGCGAATGGAGACACGCAGCAGGCTTTCGATACCGTCGGGAACCGGCCACGCACGGACCAGACAGGTGTCATAGGCCTTGGTATCGTTGCCGGGCGAGATAATCGCATAGCCGTATGTTGGTTGCCTTCCGTCGCTTGGCCAATCGAACGTCGCGGAAACACGCATGCGTGCGCCACCGACGAGCGGCAGCACCGTGCCGGCATGCGCGCCATACGTGCGCGCCACAGCCGTCGACATGATCACACCGGAATTGTCCTTCCGTATCCCTGTCGCCGCGAATACCTGCGCGACATGTGCGCTTGCCTCGTATGTCGGAATCTCGGTCGCGGGCAATGACGCGATGCGCACGCGGTCGGACGACTGCCGGAGGGCGGCGGCGCCCAGCACTCCGTTCGCGGAACGCAGCCCTTCGCAGGCCGCGCCGTCGATTCCTCCCTGCAAAGTGATCGCATAGGTGGAGGCACCTGATTCCTTCCATTTCCGGGCGTCGCCGATCAACCCCGTCATCTGCGTCAGGTCTGCGCACATGCATGCGACCGCGCATATCGACAGCAGCAGCGAGATAAGCGCGCATCGGCTCGTGCCAGTGGCGACGTTGCGCCAAGTCTCACGCAGCACCGCTTTCAACCGCATCGGTTTCATTGGTAGTCCTCCAAATCGATGACATCGGTGGCGGCGTCGCGCGTGCGATGATCATGCGTGGCGACCACCACGATCATGCCCTGTCTTGACAACGCGCCCAGTCGCGCATTCACCGTATCCGCCGTATGTACATCGAGTTGCGCGGTCGGCTCATCGACCAGCAGCAGATCGGCGCCCGACGCCACGCCACGCGCCAGCATGAGCCGTTGAGCCTCTCCTCCGGACAGCTCCCGGTATTCGCTGGACGCGCGCTCCGCCAGACCGAACTGGGCAAGCAGCTCGCGCGCGCATGCCTCCGCCTGCGGCACATCCAACCCCCGCGCAAGATAAGGCAGAGCCACATGGTCGATCACGCTTCGGCGCGCCACTCCGATGGGATTTTGGAATACCCAGCTGGTTTTCCCGATGTTCAGCCGCTGAATGGATCCTTCCGACGGCTTCACCCACCCCGCCAGTATGGACAACAATGCGCTTTTGCCCGAACCGGAAGGCCCCACCAGCGCGTACACGCGATCGGGCCGCAGGTCAGCATTTAACGAACGGAACAGCCAAGTGTCTCCAGTGAATGTGTGCCCGACATCGCGCAACGTCACCAGTTTTCCCGGCGTCCGCTCATCATCCCCCTTCATCAGAGGACCCGTGGAATCAACGGGATCACTCATCGGCATGGCTTGCCTCCTTGCGGATTCGTGCGCACTTTGCCCAATGCCACTCCGGAATCGACCGTGGCCATTGAGCGCCCCAAACGGGAGCCGATCACGGTGACCGCGACGGGCTTGCCATCGGACACCACGCAGGCCTGTTCATCATGTTGCGCGTAGAAAGCGGTGGGTGGCAGCGACCATACATCGATTGGAGTTTTCAGGAGCCATTGCAGGGTGAAGGTCACATCCGACGCGCCGTCCGACGCGCTCTCGGAGGACTCAGCTGTGCCGGACGCCTGCCGATAGGCGTCGCTGCCCAGCAATGCAGCCAGCGTCGACGAGTCGGTGATTGCCGTCGTTTGTTGCGGCATGTCGACCATTCGACCATCCACGTCAAGCACCCGATCTCCTGCGACCACCTCGTCCTGCGGCACGGTCGAGATTCCTGCCGGAAATTTCAAAATGAGGAATATGCTGCTCATCACGAAGGATTTTGTGACGCTCAGGGGGGCGGGAAGCGACAGGACCCGGATCGATTTCAACTATGACGCAGGCGACAACCGGGTTGACCTGTATGGGATCAGGAACGGCGACCGGATTGCCCCGAAACAGGCGGTCCACATCTACGCCCGTCCGGCGGAGCTGCGTTCGCTGAAGCTTGAAGTGGACGGCAGGGAGTTCGGCAAGTTCACCCGCAGCCTGCACTCCGGCAACGCATCGCTTTACGCGA
>OJAM01000454.1_pt1 | contig 18362 bp, 23 predicted proteins | sample 1589071 | NCBI WGS metagenome assembly OJAM01 (sample SAMN03283243) | human gut metagenome | biome: human-associated habitat; material: feces | host: Homo sapiens | place: Peru | collected 2012
CCGACGACGAGCAGCTCCGCCTCCTGCGTCTCGTCCGCCGCCGCCTCATTCGGGATTCGTCCGCTCCACGTTTCGTTCGCGGTAAAGTGTGCAAGCGTCGGAGAGAGCAGGGAAAGCGCCGCCGCAATCAGCAGCGCCGCCGTAAGTATTAAGCTGAAAGCGTTCTTTCTCTTCATCTGTCAGCCCTTTCTCAGCCGACGGCGGCAGACTCCGCCATAAGTGTGTAAACCGTATTCGGCGCACCGCCTGTCACGGTGAGCGTCATCTCCATCGTCGAAGCGCGGCCGCCGAGCAGCGTCCACTCCAGCTCCTCCCCTGTTTGGGAGAAGAAGCGGTAGAGCTTTCCCGCGCCGTAACGCTGACCGAGAACCGTTGTTTCGTCCGATGTCTCGGCAACAGCCGTATACTTCTGCGTTCCGACCGTCAGCGTGACCTCCGTATCCTTTTCCAGATCGGCGACGCTTGAGGCAACGCACAGCGAGACCTCCTGCGTTTTGTCTGCGTAAACCGTATCCGCGGCGGCGTTGCTCAGAAGAAACCGCAGCACATACGCGCCGTTTTCGTCCTTCTTATTGCTTTTGCCGTTTTAGTATGTGGTGGAAGTGGTGCTGGAAAGACTAGATTTTATGCAAAACCCAATATAATGCAGTGTAATTGTTCTTTTGTAACATTAGACCCAAAAGGAGAGATATTAAGAGATACTGGTTATTTACTAGAGCAAAAAGGTTATGAAGTAAAAGTCTTGGATTTAATCAATATGGATAAAAGTCATTGCTATAATCCGTTTGTATATTTAAAAAGTGATAATGATGTTCAAAGACTTGTAACCAACCTTTTTAAATCAACAACACCAAAAGGAAGTCAGAGTAATGATCCATTTTGGGATACAGCTGCATCAATGCTTTTACTATCACTAATATTTTATTTATGGTATGAAGCACCAGAGGAAGAACAAAACTTTACTATGGTTATGGAAATGTTAAGAGCAGGAGATGTTAAAGAAGATGATGATATGTATTCATCTCCACTTGATTTGCTTTTTGAAAGACTAGAAGAAAAGAATCCAGAACATATTGCTTTGAAATACTACAAAGATTATCACTCTGGAAGTGCTAAAACATTAAAATCAATTCAAATAACATTAGCATCAAGATTAGAAAAGTTTAATTTAAGAAGTCTAGCAATGCTTACTATGACTGATGAATTAGATTTGCCAAGTTTAGGAGAGAAGAAAACTGCATTATTTGCTTTAATACCAGATAACGATACATCATTTAATTTTATAGTAAGTATTTTATACACTCAATTATTTCAACAATTATTTTATTTGGCAGACCATAAATATGGTGGAAGTTTACCTATTCCAGTTCATTTTGTAATGGACGAATTTCCAAATGTAAGTCTCCCTGAGGACTTCGAAAAAATTCTTTCCGTCATGAGGTCAAGACAGGTTTCAGTGTCTATTATTGTTCAAAATATAGCTCAAATTAAGGCACTTTTTGAGAAACAATGGGAAAGTATTTTAGGTAATTGTGATGAGTTTTTATATCTAGGTGGTAATGAACAAAGCACTCATAAATATGTGAGTGAACTTATGGGAAAAGAAAATTTAGATTTAAACACTTATGGTAAATCACATGGAAGAAATGGTAATTATTCAACAAATTATCAACAAACTGGTAGAGATTTAATGACACCAGATGAAGTTAGAATGTTAGATAACAAGTATGCAATTTTATTTATTAGAGGAGAAAGACCGATAAAAGATTTAAAGTATGATATTTTAAAACATCCTAACATTAGTCTTACTGCTGATGGTCATGCTCCATCATATGAACATGGAAAAGTAAATAATGCTATTGCAACTATAACTGTTGATTATGATGCAATAAATTATGATTTCAAAGATATAGAAGTAGTAGCAAATAATTATGAGGTAATATCTAGTGAAGATATGGAAAGTTATTTAAATAGAAAGAAAGGAAATGATAAAAATGAAGAACAAAAATAAAAGTATAGAAAAGAAAATTAAAAAAGGATATAAGATTTATGTATTAGCACTTGTTGGAATAAGCAGTTTAAGTATGTTTACTCCAAATGTTTTTGCAGCTGATGATCCAATAGCAGTTGTAAACAATTTATCAGACTTTATATTCCAACTAACAAAAGTTGTTGGTGGAATTATAGCAGGATATGGAGTTGTCCAAATTGGACTATCTTTTACAAATCACGATCCATCCCAAAGAGTTAATGGAGCATTGTTTTGTGTAGGTGGAATTATCGTTATGTGTGCTAAAGCTATACTTACAAGAATTGCTGGTTAAAAGTATGGGTAGAAAATAATTTCTACCCCTTTTACTTTAATAGGAGGTGGAAAAATGTTAATATTAGCCAGTGGTAATTGGGTAGTAAACAATTTAGAGAATGCCATAGATACTTGGAATAGTAAATTAAGTGAAATATGGCAAATAATTACACAGTCCCCAGAAATATTTAAAGGTGGCACGATATGGCAAGTAATACTTAAAATAAATGGAGCAGTACAAGCGATAGGACTAGCATTATTAGTTTTATTTTTTGTTATTGGAGTAGTAAAGACTTGTAGTTCTCTTGCTGATGTTAAAAAGCCAGAACACGCAATCAAATTATTTGTAAGGTTTGCTATTGCAAAGGGAATAGTAACTTATGGACTTGATTTAATGTTATCTATTTTTAAAATAGTACAAGGTGTGATGTCAACAATAATGAAATCGGCAGGTTTTGGTACTGTGTCTAAAACAATACTACCACAAGAAATAGTTAAAGCTGTTGAAAGCTGTGGTTTTTTTGAATCTATTCCATTATGGGCAGTAACATTGATAGGAGGATTATTTGTAACAGTATTATCATTCATAATGATACTTACTGTATATGGTAGATTTTTTAAATTATATTTATATACTGCTATTGCACCAATACCTTTATCAACAGTAGCAGGAGAACCTACACAAAGAATATGCGCAAGTTTTTTAAAATCATTTACAGCAGTATGTTTAGAGGGAGCGATTATAGTATTATCTTGTATTATTTTCTCATTATTTGCATCTAGTCCTCCTGTTGTTGATACAAATGCAGCTGCAGTTACTCAAGTGTGGAAGTATATTGGAGAACTCATTTTTAATATGCTAGTTTTAGTTGGAACTATTAAGATGAGCGATAGAGTTGTAAGAGAAATGATGGGATTATAGGGAGGCACTATGAATTATAGAATATTAAAAGTAAAGAATGATATAGAATTATTTTTAAAAGATAATATAGAACATCAAAATAAACATATTGATTATATTTTATTTAATCCTAAAACTAATGATACCTATGTTTTGGCAAGTGATGGATATGATGAGGCAATAGAATTTACTCCATATTCTAAAAGTGAAAGTGGTGGTTATACACAAGTGCCAGAGTGGGACTATAACTTTGACTATTATATATATAACTATTTAGAGGAAGGTTTAAAAATAGGATATATGACTGATAATGTTCATTATTCTATTTGGAACTCAATAAATGAATTATATCCCACAGATATTGAATATAAAAATGGAGTTCAAGAATACCTGCAATATTGTAAAGATAATAATATTACGAAAGAATATCTAGATATTAAAACAGGACTAGATACACCAGATGTAATGAAATATTATAAAGAAAAATATGTTAAAACTTTTGATTACTGGGAAACAGATTATGGTGATTTAAGATGTAGTGCAATTCTTTATGAAAAGGGAAAATCTAAGGCATATATTATTGCTAGTTATGATGAAGATATAGAAAATGTAGAAGATTTAATTTATGAAGATTTTGACAAGTATTTAGAATTACCAAAGATAACTAGATGTTCTAAACTATTACAAAAAGTCTATGATAATGTTTGCGAGTCAAATGCTTCAATATGTTATATTTCAAAGGAATATTGGAATAAGTATTATACCAATTTTAATGATAAGGACATTGAAAAATTGAGAGAAGATATAAAAAAATATCATTTAGAAGATGTTATTACAATAAATGATTATGATTATAAAATTATAGGTTGGGGAGATTTAGAAACTAGATTTAATGATGATAGAAAATTAGAAAAAAATAAAAATAAAGATAAGGAGAGATAATTAAATGAATAGAAAATTAGATAATGGAATGTTTGTAGTTGATGTAGGTTATAGAAATGATATACCTGTTGCACTTGTGGAAAGACAATACAATAATATAGTTGAATATATAATTGCATTCAATTATGAAATTGAAAATAACAAAATGACATGGGGATATGGATACTACTATGACAAAAATCTAGGTAAAGCTATGGAAGATTTTAAGAAAGTATTAGCAGGTCATAATCTTGCTGATACTTTTTCTAATAAGAAGAGGAGTGATAAATCATGCAATATGAGATAAAAGATAACAAAGTAATTATTGATAAAGATACTTTTAATGAAGAAAATGAAATACAATATTTAAACTTCGTTTTAGGTTATGATCTTCTTAATAATTTTTATAAGGACTCCATATATCCAGAATGTGATGTTAATTATGATTTTAGTGATTACTTATCAAGAAAGTTTATTAAAAGTAATGAATATCAAGATACAAAGTATTCTACTTATGAAATGTTAGAGAAGTGGCTAAAAAGTAATATGAAAACAATAAAGAAAGAATATGAAGAATTTATAGGTAAAACAAAAGACATATATATTGTTGGTAACTATATTTGCACAGTAGATGATTATAACTATGATAATCCTAAAGAAAGTATTGTTATGATTTATAAAAATAACAAAGATTATAGGAATGGAGATTATTTAGAACAAGTATCATTATCAAATGACAATATAAGAAAAAATATAAAAGATTATATAACCGATACTTATAATGTTAAAAACTATAAGGATTATGAGAGGTAGTATATGAGTAGAGAATTGTTTAAAAGTATGGTTTACAAAGATAATAAAGTTTATACAAGACAATGTAGTAATAATGTTTATCCTAAAAATTACGATAGAGAAGAAAATAAAGGACTTACTAGATTATATCAAGAAAAAGGACAACAAGATTTTGAAAAGTTCTTTATAACAAACTTGCTATTGGAAGGTACTGTAGAAGTATTAAATGATAGTAATAATATATTAAGAAGATTAAACTATATTGCTAATTTATTATGGAAAGATAAAGATTTCATAAAATTAAGAAATAAAGAAGATGAGATATTTACTAAATCACTTCATGCTAAAACAGAAGAAGAAAAAAGTAATGTTCATATAGAATACAAAAAGATTAAGGAAGATATAGCAAACTATGTATCTTCCTTTTATGATAATCATACAAGTCTAAATAAAAATATAGAAAGGAGCAGGTAAATATGGAAAACAGAGGAAAGATTGAAATGATTAAAAATAAATATCCTGTAGGGACAAGAATTAAATTAAATTATATGGATGATAATTATTCAGTTCCAAGAGGGACTTGTGGAACTGTTGAATATGTAGATGATGAGGGACAAATTGGAATGAAGTGGGATAATGGAAGTTCATTATCCTTAATTTATGGCGTTGATAGTTTTGATATTATTGAAAGTAAAGAATTAAATCATAATTCTAAAAAAAAGAAAGATGAAAGGGGAAGATAGAATTGGAAGTAAAGATAAATAGAGAAATAAGAAATTACACAGAACATTTATTTTTTGGATTATCAATAAGACAATTTATATGTTCTATATGTGGTTGTTTGGTGGCAGTAGGACTATATTTTATATTTAGTCCTATTTTTAATAAAGAAATAACATCATGGATTTGTATTATAGGAGTCATACCTTTTGCAGGTATTGGCTTTTTTAAATACAATGGAATGAATTTAGAAGATTTTATTATCACTTGGATAAAATCAGAAATACTTATACCTAAAAAATTAAAGTTTGTTTCTAAAGATATGTACTATGAAATGACTAAAAACATTATAGAAAATAAAGAAAGAGAGGAGTTTAATAGAGATGATAAAATCAATCAACAATTTAAAGAAACAAGAAAAAGATAATTTTAATATTCCAAAGTCCATTCAACAAGTAATACCAATTCAAAGAATATGGACTGATGGAATATTTTTAGTTGGTAAGAACAAATACTCACAAACATTTAAGTTTAGTGATATAAATTATGCAGTAGCATCAAAAGAAGATAAAGAAGCAATGTTTTTAGAATATGGGGAATTGCTTAATTCCTTTGATAGTGGAGCAACAACTAAAATAACTATAGCTTTAAGAAGAATAAATAAAAAAGATTTTGAAAAAGAAATATTATTACCATTTAAAGAAGATGGATTGGATATTTATAGACAAGAATATAATCAAATGCTACTTGATAAAGCAGTAAATAGTAATGGTATGGTAAGAGAGATATATTTAACTATATCAGTGTTTAAAAAAAGTATAGAAGATGCTAGAAATTATTTTAGGAGAGTATCAACAGATATTGTATCGCATTTAGCAAAACTAGGAAGTAAATGTATAGAACTTGATGCTAGAGAAAAGTTAAGAATATTACATGACTTTTATAGGATTGGAGAAGAAGTAAATTATAATTTAGACATAAAAGATTTTATAAAAAAAGGACATAATTTTAAAGATTATATATGTCCAGATGGTTTTTCGTTTAAAAAAGATTATTTTGAAATGGGGAAAAAATATGGTAGGGTTTTATTTTTAAAAGAGTATGCAAGTTATATAAAAGATTCTATGATAGCAGAACTTACAGATATGAATTCTAATATGATGATGAGTATTGATATTATACCAATACCTACTGATGAGGCAGTTAAAGAAGTAGAAAATAGATTACTTGGTGTTGAAACTAATATAACTAATTGGCAAAGAAAACAAAATGCTAATAATAACTTTAGTGCAGTAATTCCATATGATTTAGAACAACAACGAAAAGAAAGTAAAGAATTTTTGGATGACTTAACAACAAGAGATCAAAGAATGATGTTTGCTAATTTAACTTTGGTTATAACAGCAGATACTAAAGAAAAGTTGGATGCAGATACAGAAACAATACTTATTACAGGAAGAAAACATTTATGTCAAATAGCACCTTTAACTTATCAACAAATGGATGGATTAAATACAGCACTTCCTATTGGAGTTAGGAATGTAAAAATATTAAGAACTCTTACAACCGAAAGTTTATCTGCTTTAATGCCTTTTAGAGTGCAAGAGATTATGGATAAAGGTGGAATATATTATGGCGAAAATGCTATTAGTCATAATTTAATAATGGTAAATAAAGAAAATCTACAAAATCAATCTTCATTTTTACTTGGAGTACCAGGAAGTGGTAAAAGTTTTAGTGCAAAAGAACTAATAGTGTTTTTAGCTTTATCAACAGATGATGATATTATGATTTGTGATCCAGAAGGAGAGTATTCGGCACTTGTCAAAGCACTTGGTGGGGAAGTAATAGAAGTATCAGCAAGTAGCAAAGACCATATAAATCCTATGGATATGGTAGAAGGTTATGGAGATGGACTTAATCCTGTTATAGATAAATCAGAGTTTGTACTTTCACTATTTGAACAGTTAGACAAAACAGGATTAGGTCCAAAAGAAAAATCTATAATAGATAGATGTACTCAATTAACTTATGATGAATATCATAAAACCGGTGCTGTTCCGACTCTTATGACTTTAAGAGAAAAACTATTAGAACAACCAGAAAAGGAAGCAGGATCACTTGCTTTAACTCTTGAAATGTTTACTAATGGAAGTTTAGATGTGTTTGCTCATGAAACTAATGTAAATATTAGTAGTAGAATAGTAAGTTATGATATTTATAAACTTGGTAAGCAGTTAAAAACTATGGGACTTTTAGTTATAACAGATGCAATGATAAATAGGGTATCAGATAACTTTAAGAAAGGTAAAAGAACTCATATATTTATAGATGAGATTCATGTATTATTTGAAAATGAATATTCAGCAACATTCTTTAATAGTGCTTGGAGGCAATTTAGAAAAAGAAATGCTTATCCAACAGCAATAACACAAAATGTTCAATATTTACTAGCATCAGTAGATGCTACTACAATGTTATCTAATAGTGAGTTTATAGTAATGTTAAACCAAGCATCAGCTGATAGAAAAGAGTTAGGGGAATTACTTAATATTTCTAAATTACAAATGTCTTATATAACTAATTCAGATATTGGCTGTGGACTTATTAGATATGGTAGTAGTCTTGTTCCTTTTGTTAATAAATTCCCAAAGAATACAAAGTTATATAAACTAATGACTACTAAACCGGGCGATTAGTATGAAAGAAATTAAAAAGAAAGAAAAAATAAAAGGAACAATAAAAACTCTTGATAAAGGTAAAATAGCAACAGATAAAGCAAAGTCTAACATAGTTAGTATTAAAGAACGAGGAGAGAATAGTTATGGTAATACTAATGAAAATAATGCAAATGAGTATGCAGTTAATAGATTAAGTGCTGGTGGAAAACTTGCAGTATATAATTCTAATAAAATTAAAACAAGAGGTAATGAGGCAGTAAGAGATACAAAAGATAATTTTATTAAGACAAAAAATAAGATTAAAACTATAAAATCTAAACTAACTGAAAAAAAGAATATTAAAGAAGTTAAGAAGAAGATTAAAACAAGTAAAAAGATTGTTAAAGATACTCCAAAAGTTGTTAAACAAACTGTTAAAACAACTGAAAGAGCAAAAATGTTAGCTGTTAAAACTGCAAAAACAACTTATAAAGGAATAAAAACAGCATTTAAAGCAACTGTATCAATGGTAAAAGGAATTGTTGCTGGAACAAAAGCACTAATCTCTTTACTACTTGCTGGTGGTTGGGTTGCAATAATTATAGTTGTAATTATTTGTTTAATTGGTCTTATTTGTACTTCTTGGTTAGGAATATTTTTTTCTAGTGAAAGCACAGGAACAGTTCCTATGAGTAGTGTAGTAAAAGAAATAAATAAAGAAATGGCTGATAGGATAGTTGAGATACAAAATAGTAATATCCACGATGATTATAAAATAGAATCAGATCGTGCAGAATGGAAAGATATTCTTGCTATTTATACTGCTAAAGTAACAAAAGGTAATAATTCAGCAGATGTTATTACTATGGATGATAAGAAAAAACAAGAATTAAAAAAAATCTTTTGGGATATGAATACTATTAGTTATGAAGTTAAAGATGAAAACAATAATACGAGCTATGAAATAAGTTTTGATAATCCACAAGATAAAATAACTAAAAAAGTATTATATATTAAAATAACTCACAAGACAGTAGATGAAATGATGAATATGTATTTTTTTAATCCAATGCAAAAAGAACAAATTAAAAATGCTTTAAGTGATGAATATGCAAGTATATGGTCATCTGTAATATATGGGACACCAGTTGGTAGTCCTGATATGGTACAAATAGCATTATCACAAGTAGGTAATGTTGGAGGAGAACCATATTGGAGATGGTATGGTTTTAAAGAAAGAGTAGAATGGTGTGCTGTTTTTGTCAGTTGGGTTGCAAATCAAAGTGGATATCTACAAGCAGGTGTTATTCCTAAATTTTCTGGTTGTCAAACAGGAATTGACTGGTTTAAAGCGATGGGAGAATGGCAAGAAAAAGGATATACCCCTAAAGAAGGGGATATAATATTTTTTGATTGGGAAGTAGATGGAAAAGTAAATCATGTAGGAATAGTTGAAAAAGTAGAAAATGGTAAAGTTTATACAATAGAAGGTAATTCTACTGATGATACTTGTAGACAAAAAGTGTACTCATTAAATAGTAAAGTTATATTTGGTTATGGAACACCGGCATACTAAAAGGAGAGCTTGTTTGCTCTCTTTAATTTTTTTATTTTCAATACGAAATTTTATAATTTTAGATTGCTCGTATGATATAATAGATGTATAGTAGTAAATTTTATTTTTAGTAAAATTTGCTTGGAAAAATTAATATTAGTACATTATACATAATATGAATTAAGTATTTTTGATGATATAAATTTGAAGATATAAAAAAACAGGCAAAATATTATTTGACAATAAATATATTCTAATGGATTATAGGAGGTTATAAAATGAGTAATGATGATAAAAGAGGAAAATTATTATCTGAACTTCGTAAAGGAAAAAATTTAACTCAAAGAGATTTAGGAGATTTAATAGGATATACTGATAAAAATATTTCAAAATGGGAACGAGGTATCTCTTTTCCAAATAATCCTAATATTATAAATAAATTAGCAGAAATATTTGAAATTAGTGTAGAAGAATTAATGTATGGAGAATTAAGAGGTAAAGCAAATGAAACAGAAATTCGAGAAAATTTTGCTAACCAATATAAAAATAATTACAATAAATATAAAAAAAATATTTTAATTATTATAATCTCGTTCTTGTTATTTGTAATTATTAGCCTAATATTAATATATTTCATTTATATTAAAAATTCTATATCTGTTTATTCTCTAATTATAGAAGATAATAATTTTGATGAATTAAATTCAACTATAGTTATAACTAATAAAATAAATATACTAAATTTTAATAAAATAGTTAATAACGATAATATTAAGTTATTAAGTTTATATTATGAAGATAAAAGTGGTAAGAAAAATGAAGTTTTTAGTGGGAAAAACGAAAATTATTATATTGAAGAAAGTAGAAGTTATGACGAGTATTTTTTAGATAAATTAATTAATAATAAAGTTTATCTTGAAGTAAGTTATGAGAACACTGATAGAATAGATGTTATACCAATAAGTGTTGAGAGAAAATATATAAACGATAACATTTTTCCAAGAAAAATTAATTATGCTGTTGATCCTAAAAATGAATTATCTAATATAGATTTAAATGAAAAAATATCTTTATTAGGATTTGAAAATATAGATGGATATTATGAAAAAAAGATAAATAGTTCTGCCATTATGAGATTTAATATTGATACAATGAATTTAATTATAGAAGTAAATATAGATAATGATTTTGTAAAGATAAATAATAACTATTTTACTGATTCAATATTATGTGAAAAAATTAACAAAGATGGTATGATTGAAACTAAAGAATTAAATATATTGAAAGAAAAAGATTGTGAAACAAAAAAATGTAGTTCTATCGAAGATTATGCAATGTATATAAATTATATAAAAAATAGGTTAAAAAAAGCATTCTACTACTTGTAGAGTGCTTTTTTTAAATTCTATGTTATAATCGACTTAGGGAAAGGTGAGATTTTGAAAAAGAAATTAATTATACTATTTGCAATTTTATTAATCAATGCTATTTCAACGACATTTGTGTATGCACAGGAGAATTCAGCTTTACATAAAACACAAAGTGGTATATTTATAGAAAATAGCATTTATAAAAAACTATGTGAAATATATTCTGAAAATTATATTGAAACAATTAGCCAAAAAGAATACGAAATAATTACTTCTAGTGATTTAGACGAAGTTAAAATTAATGAATATTATGATCCTGGGACAATAACAAGAGGTTCTTACTTTTCATCAAATGCTAAAACTATTAGAATAGTTAAAAATGGTAATTATATTACATTGATGGCAGCATGGAAAAATGTGCCAAATATAAAAAGTTATGATGTAATAGCTATAAGATTAGATAATGTTTCTTTAAATGGTGAATTTACATTTAAGCAGATGTATGTATCGAATGGTAAATTGACTGCTTCTTACGATAGTTATAAACAAAGCTTTTCTAATGGATTTGGTAGTTCTTTTAAAGTTAAAAATGGTAGTAGTTTAGAACTTTCATTAACTTTTATGGTAAGTGGAAGTGGTACAATTTATGGAAGTTATCAACATGCAAGTACGGCAGCTACATTGGAAGAAAGTAAAAAATATACAATTTCACATTTAGGATATGGCAAAGTTATTAAGTTTAATGATAATGTAAAAAAGAAATATGATGCTATGACTGGTGTTGATTTAAGTTTCTAATTATATAAGATTTTAAAATTTTATATAGAATATATGTTTTAAAAATCCATGGTAGTTTAAAACATAAAAAGAGAGGAGAAATGATATATATAAATTAAAATATAGTAGTAGGTTGTAAAAGAATATAAAAAAATATATGAAAGGAAAAAATATGAAAAATAAAATATTAATATTTTTAGGTATTTTAGTGGCTTCAGTTTGTGGAATAACTTCTGTAAGGGCATCTAATTTATCTAATGATAATTATCAAAATTATCTAAAAAGAAATGAAAAAATGGTAGAACTTTCAAACAGAGTTGAACAAGAAATGCTAAAACATAGTATTACATATCCAGCATATTATGGAGGCATGTATATAGGTGTTGATGCTAAAAACTTGGTTTTACAAATTGTTGAGAAAAATATACCTGATGAAAAATCTAATGATTTTTCATCATATGATAAAATTATAAAAATGGACGATGCAATTATTATTGAATATGTTGATAATCCATATACAGAATTACAAAATATTTATGAACAAATAAACGATTATTACAAAAAAGTAAATTATGAAATTGCTAAAACAAACTTTAATGAATATGCTTCTCATTACATTGATGTTAAAAGTAATTCTGTAGTGGTGTCTGCTACTAATAACAGTGTTAAAACAAGTTTGGCTAATAATGAAACAGAAAAAACAAAATTAGAAACCAAATTCAAAACAAATGTACTAGATTCAAAAGTTATTAAGTTTGAACTAGGCCAAAAAATGGTAACTGAATCAACTGCTATAAAAGCAGGACAGGGCATAACAACTTTAGGAAAACCAAATAATTGTTCTATGGGCTATAGAGTAAAAGTAAATGGTAAAGCAGGATATATTACTGCTGGACATTGTTTTAATGGAAATGGTAATTCAGCAACTGGTGGTACTGTAAAAAAATATAATAGAGGTGGAAAAGTAGATGCTGCATTTGTACAAACTACAAATTCTTACGAACCTTTAAATAAATTAGCTCATCCTAAAAATGGTGTTACAATATTAAATAATAATGCTTGCCCAGTATTAAGGGTAGGAGGAACTATAGCTCATGATGGCATTTCTTCTGGATATCAATCTGGAACTATAATATCAACAAGTTATTCTGCTAATGATAATGGAATTGCCTATACAAATTTAATTGCAGTAAATTATGTATCTGCTGGTGGTGATAGTGGTGGACCTGTATTCGTTCCATCATCAAACGGCGAGGGATATGTTGCTGGAATACATATGGGAAGAATTAATAATACAACAAAGGTTGTTGTAAATGCAGATAATATATATGCTCTATTTGGGGATCAAAGATATTAAAATATTAAATTGTTTATAGTATATATATGATATTTTTGATTAAATAATTTAATTTATTTTCAAAGTTAATTGTTTAGGAGGTGTAATTATAAAAAAGACAATTTTAACTATTGTATTTTGCAGTATTGTAATTTTTGGGATATCTGGTTGTAAAAAGTCAAATACACTAGGAGGCGATGACCCTCTTGTAAATCATGCTGAAAATATAATGACTATATCAATGGGAAATAAAAATTGTGTACCTCTTCAATTAGCAATTTATGAAGATGGGATTTATGAACTGTTTACAGCTTATAAGTCTTGTAAACCCGGAAAATTTTGTACTGATATGTTGTCATATTCTAAATCCATTAAGGGAACAACAAAGTATGATGTTTTAAAAATAATAAAAGAAAAAGGTGTTGAAAAAGACAAAGCACATTCTATGAATGATCTTCCAGAATATGAAATATATATGGGTAATTCCTATGTTGAAAAGGGATATGGATATTATTATACTATTGAAAAGGGACAGACTAATAAATCGATAGAGGAACTATTAAAAGAGATTAATGTAGAATTAAAAGTTTGTGCTGAACCAGAGTATATTGATTAAAGTAATTTATAATTATATACTTTTTGGTCAAGTTTATGTTAAACAACTTAAAGGAACAAAATAGATATTAATTTATTAGAGATTCACAATTAAGTGAATCTCTATTCAACTGTAAAAATTATAGTAAAATAATATAATACATTATGTATTGAAAATAAGTGAAATGGAGGAAAAAGATTATGAAACACATTATGTTGGTTGCTTTGATGTGTATAGGTGTGGTTTTAGGAATGACAGGTTGTGGAAAATCAAAAAATGAATTTGATATTGGAAATAAGTCTGATATTAAGATTTCACAAAATGATGTTACAATGACTATTAAAGATGGAACATTAACAAATAGCGGTGCAACTTTAATTTTAACTAATAATAGTGATAAAAAGTTTCAATATGGAAATCCATATGAAATAGAAATTAAAAAAGATGGAGAATGGCATAAAATAAATGTGGAATTGTATTTTACTATGCCTGCTTTTCAACTTTCGGCAAGAGAAAATAAAGAAATTGAAATTAATTGGGAAAATGGATATGGTAAACTTGCAAAAGGAACTTATAGAATCATAAAAGGAATTGATTATGAATACGAAGAGAGAAAATACAAATCTTTTAATGTAGACGTTGAGTTTACTATCTATTGAAATTAATTATATATAGTAAATTCATATTTGAATATAGTAATACTTGCATACTAAAGGGAGAGCTTTGTTGCTCTCCTTAATTTTTTTGTTTAGAAAGTAGGATTTTTTTACTGCTAATTTACTGCTATTACTTAATTATTAGTTATTTATTACTATCTTTTAAAAAACTATAAATAACTGATAATTTTAAGATAATCCATAAAAATGCTCTTGTAGTATCCTTTTCATCAATTTCAGAAGAAAGTCCATACTCATTTATGATGTTATAATGTACAGGTAAATTTAGTTTTCTGTTATCGTTTCTAAATAATTTATTTAATAAATCATCAACTATATAATCTGCACTATCTTCTACTACATAGTATTTATTTTTATTATCTTGTTTGTTTGAATAACTAAAAAAGTCTAATATTTCATCAATATCATAATTATTATCTTTAATTAAATTATAGTTATTCATTTTTTTAATTTTAGATAAATAAAAGTTTATTGTATCTTCTATTATTTGTTTTTGTTCTTTACTGTTTTTTTTGTTAAAGTCTGGGATTACATCTAATAATTCATAATGATAAACAATACTTCTTATTTTTGAAATCCTTTCTTCAAAACAATTTACTACATTTACTACTTCATTATCTTTAATTTCTTTTTTCATTAGTTTTAGCTCCTTTTATAAACATTACCTACTTTCTTACACATATTCCGTCTTTTTTCTTCCTTGTATTATAATATACTATCCATAACTTACTACATAGTTGATATGGTTAAAAGCTTTATAACTTATTACAATAGTAGTAAGTTAGGAGCAAGGAAGTGATGATTATTAAGAGTAAAAATTATTATGAAAATCAATCTCGCAAAATATTAGCAAATAACATTATCTATTTTAGAATTAAGAAAAATTGGTCACAAGAAGATTTTGCCGATGAACTTGGAACAACTCCTACTTATGTTTCTAGTTTAGAAAATGCTAAAAGAAATGCACGAATTGATTATATAGGTCATATTGCTGATACTCTTGGAGTTTCTATTGAAGATTTATTCGTAGAAAGACCAACTGTTACTAATCACCGAATACCTAGACGATAAGAATACTATTGGTATTCTTTTTCTATGTGTCAAGTACATTATAACACTAAAAATCATCTATTTCATTTAAAAGGAAACATTTTACTTGAAAAATAAGGAAAAATTATTAAATTATCCAAAATCTTATGATATAATAGTAATTGATAAGATAGGAGGAGTAAAATGAAAAAGTCAGAAATGATGGAAGCTTTAGCTACTAAAACAGGATTGTCAAAAGCTGAATGTGAAAAAGTATTTAATGCTACTTTTGATCTTTTTAAAGATGAATTAGCTAAGGGAGAAAAAGTTTCAGTTTCAGGATTTGGTGTATTTAAGATTTCTGAAAGATCAGCAAGAGAAGGAAGAAATCCTCAAACAGGGGAAAAAATTAAAATTGCAGCTAGTAAATCAGTAAGTTTTAAAACAGGTTCTGAATTGAAAACTAAAATTAACTAATATAAAACAAATTAAATAATAGGAGAATCTATAAGCAGTAATGACAAAGGTTATTACTGCTTATTTTTTTAGGAAGTGTGAGAAAAATGTAGAAAAATAAGAGCAATCTTAATTAAATATATAAGTAGACAAGTGAAAACAGGAATTTTAAGCAGTACCACCCTAATTACTTATTGTATAAGTAATTAAGCATTGCTTTAAAGAGTGGTGGTGCTATGAAGATATACTATGAAATTATAGTAGTAAAAAAAATTGATTTTATAATAAAAAAGAATGTCAAAGATATTCGTTATTGGGATATTTTTGACATTCTTTTTTATTTAATCAAAGCAAATAATTTTATTCGTGGACCTCCATATCAATTTAGATTTTAAAAAGTTTGAATTGATAGGAGGATATAATGCAAAAGCATTTAAATAGAAATAAAGATAAATATAATCCATATACATTGGATATTGATGAGAAAAATAATTATATTGTTGAATTTAAAGATGTTAATAATACTATTCATAAGGTTGAAGTGTCGGAAAAAGTATATGAGGCATTTGATAAATTTGAATTAGAAGATATTTCACAAATACATAAAATAAAAAAATATATTGAAAGAAATGAGGTATATGAGGAAACACTCTTTCACAAGTCAATAAATGCCTCTATTTCAGTAGAAGATGAAGTAGAAAGTAAACTATTAAGTGAGGACTTAAAAAATGCTATAAATGAGCTTTCTGACATTCAAAAGAGAAGATTAAAAATGTATTACTTTAATGAATTAACTTTAGATGAAATTGCTATGTTAGAAAACACTTCACACCAAGCAATTAGCAAAAGTATTATAAGAGCAATAGAAGAAATTAGAAAAAAATTAAAAAAATAAAAGATAGAAATTTAGATGTAAAGATAGAAATAGATGGTGGAGTAAAGGATACTAATATTAATTTGATAAAAGAGTCTGGTGTTGATATATCAGTGGTTGGTTCTTTTATTACTAAATCTGATGATTTTAATAAGAGTATAAATATATTGAAATACTAGTTATTTCTTTTTTTCTTGCAATAAATTTATTTTTTTTGTATAATATCTTCTTGGTGAATTATATGTTAGTATATAGAGTTTGTAGCGAAAATGAAATAAATTATATTGTTAATAATAAGAATTTTAATAATATAGGTAGAAATATTTATTGTGGACTTTATGGTAAAACTTTGGCTAATACACATAAGTATGATGAACTTGGATATTATATGCATTTTTTTAAAGAGTATTCTAGTATTTATCTTTTAGAATGTAATGTAGGTGAGTATATTTGTGCATATAATATTCCTTTATGTTTATTAAACAATTATTGTGGACGAGGAATTTATAATGTCTTGGTTAATGGTTTACCTGAAAGTTTTGAGGTATTTGAATATGCTATTCCTAGTAAATTAATTAGTGTTGAATATTTGGTCTCTATTGAAAAAATAACAATGAAATTTGGTAATGCTCCGAAAAGAAAATGTATGGAAAAGTATTGTGCTCCGATTATTTATAATTATGATTAGTAATATTTTAGAAAATATAATATGTTAAATAAAAAAATATAGATTTCTCTATATTAATTATGCAACATATTTTTTTATTGTTCTTGCTTCTCTTGCACTTGTTTTAATTTTAGTTCCATTAACTGTTATTGTTTGTAAATTTACTTTTTGTGGGTGTTTAGTAACTTTTAAACAGTTTGGTCTATTGTTTGCAAAGTTTGTCTTTTTATTTGTTAATTTAACTGCCATTGTTATCCCTCCTCAAATTCGAACGCACTAAAAATATAACATAAATTTTATAATAAGTCAATAAAAATGCTAATTATTCTTGTTTTTTATGAATTCTTTTAGTATTTTTGTGGTTGCTCTTTTTTCAATTCTAGAGACATAACTTCTGGAAATTCCTAATTCTTTGGCTATTTCTTTTTGTGTTACTTCGTCATATCCATTTAATCCATATCTTTTTTCTAGTATTTCTTTTTCTCTTGATGTTAATTTATTCATATATTTTTTTAATAATTCTATGTTATTATTTTTGTGTATTTCTTCGAGAAAGTCAGGATCTGGTGTTTTTAATACATCTAGTATGGTTATTTCATTTCCTTCTTTATCATAACTTATTCCTTCATATATTGAGATGTTCTTGATGTTTTTCTTATCACTTCTGAAGTGCATCAAAATTTCGTTTTCCGAACATTTTGCGGCATAAGTGGTTAGTTTTACATTT
>OJAM01000455.1_pt1 | contig 18350 bp, 17 predicted proteins | sample 1589071 | NCBI WGS metagenome assembly OJAM01 (sample SAMN03283243) | human gut metagenome | biome: human-associated habitat; material: feces | host: Homo sapiens | place: Peru | collected 2012
TATGCATTCGTGCGGAAACAACCTGCGGCAATAGTGCGTCCGGATGATGGGAAACACAAGGAAAAGACGCATTACGCCAAGTCATTGGCTTAAATAGTCATAGAACTTAACAAATAGTCGACCTTTAGAACATAATTGCAATAAAAATTGTCATTTTGTACACAAATCTGGTATGTGCTTTGCAATTATCGCCGCCGAGTTGGTTATAGAAAATTGTAAAGAAAAGTAAATAGTTAGAGTATGAAAAAATGGATTCCGAGCTTGCTGTTGATTGCAATCTCGGTCAGTTGGTCCGCAAAGGCAGTTGCACAGGAAGCGGACAGCACGCAGACAGCGACAGTCATTACATTGGAAGATGCCCTTAAAATCGCGTTGAGTGAGAACGCTTCGGTAAGAGTCGCGGACAAGGAAATTGAACGCGCCGGTTATGCCAAGAAAGGTACGTATGCATCTTTATTTCCACAGATTGACCTGACAGCCTCTTTCATGAGAACCATCAAGAAGCAGGTTATGTATATGGATATGGACATGAGCAAGATCATGGGAGGCGGCTCGTCTTCAGATTCCGGAACGACTGATTCGGGAGCGACGGACTCAGGTTCCTCATCCACGGAAAAACCGAGTTTCCCTACAGGAGGCGGCATCGAAGTAGGACGTTGGAACACCTACAATGCAGGAGTATCCGCGTCAATGCCTCTTGTCAATGCCCAGTTGTGGAAAAGTCTGAAAATTTCAGGAAAGAGCGTGGAACTCGCAGTCGAGAAGGCACGTTCATCACGTCTTGAAATGGTTACACAGGTAAAGCAGTCATACTATGCAGCCCTTCTTGCAAAGGAAGCGCTCAATGTCTATAAAGACGTGTATGCCAATGCTGTGGAAAACTTCAAGCAGACGGAAATGCGTTACAATGCGCAGAAAGCCTCTGAACTGGAATATACCAGAGCGAAATCTACTGTAGCAAGCGCGATTCCGAACGTATATAACGCAGAAAGTTCAGTAGTCCTGTCATTGTGGCAGTTGAAGGCGGTTATGGGCGTGGAGCTCGACCAGAACATCGACGTGGCCGGCTCACTTGAAGATTACACAGGTGAGATGGCACTGGAGAATGGCACTGATATAATGAACTTGGACCACAACTCGACAATGCGTCAGTTGGCGATCCAGGCAGACCAGCTCGCAGAAACGGTAAAACTCCAGCAGTACGCCTACATTCCGTCACTCGCCCTCACATTCTCATACAGTCTGAATGCGATGACCAATGACTTCAAGTTCAGCGACTACAGATGGACCCCGTATTCTTATGTGGGCCTCAGCCTGAACATCCCGATATTCTCTGGCGGAAAACGTCTGAACGATGTGCGCCAGGCGAAAGTCCAGGCTTCAGAGCTTGCCATCCAGGTCAATGACACGGAACGTCAGCTGAAAATCGCCATCAGACAGTATCTGAACACGATGGAGACCCAGATGAAGAGTTGCGCGGCAGCAAAAGAAGCCGTGGAGACAGCGCAGAAGGCATATGACATCGCCACAAAATCATATAACGTGGGACGCAGCACGATCACTGAACTCAACGATGCCCAGCTCGCACTTACACAGGCGAAACTCGGCGAATCGCAGAGCATATACAGTTATATGGTAGCGAAATCAAGCCTTGAGCAGGTTCTCGGCCATGATTTTATAGACGAAAACGGTAACGTGGATTTGAACAACAGATAATAAGACAATGAAAAATATGAAATTCAGAACTATCATTTACGCATCTGCAGTCGTGATGGCGGCAAGCTGCGGAAACAACACTTCTAAGACAGAAGGTCAGCAGGATGTGCAGCAGGAAGTGAAACTGAGCAATGCCCAGGTCATGTCAGTAGCAGCTGAAGACATCCCTCAGTCAGACGTATATACCTCTACAGTAGAGCCTTACGCAACAAACAACATAGCACCTCAGAGCCCGTCCAGAATCAAGCGCATCTACGTGGAAGTAGGTGATTTCGTGAAAGCGGGACAGATAGTTGCCAGAATGGACGACTTGAGCCTGAACCAGTCCAAGCTCTCATTGGCAAACGATTCTCTGGAATTCAGCCGTATCAAGAGCCTGTACGAGCAGGGCGGCGTTTCCAAGTCGGATTTCGATGCGATGGAACTCAAATACAATGTTACCCGCAGCCAGTACAACAATCTTCTTGAGAATACCATACTGCGCTCGCCTATCAGCGGCGTGATTACCGCGAGAAACTATGACAAGGGTGACATGTACACAGGTCAGCCGCTCTATGTGGTTCAGCAGATTACACCGGTGAAACTGTATGTAGGCGTATCAGAGAGCGACTATACCAAAGTCAAGAAAAACGACAAGGTCACATTGACCGCAGACGCTCTTCCTGGAAAGACATTCACAGGCCATATCGCCAGAATCTTCCCTACGATGCAGGCCTCCACACATACCTTCACAGTTGAGGTCAATGTCGCAAATGCCGACCGTCAGCTCAGACCGGGTATGTACTCCAGAGTCACCATCAATTTCGGCGCTACTCACAATGTGACAGTACCTGACGGCTCAGTGGTAAAACAGCAGGGCTCAGGTGTCAGGACAGTGTTCGTGCTTCAGGAAGACGGAACAGTAAAAGAAGCGGTAGTTACCCTCGGAAGGCACTTCGACGAAAAATTTGAAATCCTCAGCGGACTCAAAGAAGGAGACAAAGTGGTTGTCAAGGGACAGTCAAGCCTGAGAAATGGCGAGAAGGTCAATGTCCAGGAATAGTCCGGCAGTCCCCACTTCATGTAATTTCTAAATCAGAATCAAATGAGCATATATAAAACAGCGGTGAACAAGCCGGTCACTACTGCATTGGTTTTCATAGCTTTTGCAATTTTCGGCGTGTTCTCGTTCATGAAAACGTCCATAGCCCAGTATCCGGACTTCGATGCGAATGTCATAATGGTCATGTCTTCGTATCCTGGAGCAAGTGCAGCGGACGTCGAGACGAACCTGACCAAGGTTCTTGAAAACGGACTCAACGGAGTCAGCAACCTCAAGGATCTGACCTCCAGATCAAAGGAGAACATTTCCATTCTTATTCTTGAATTCAACTACGGTGTAGATATAGAGGAGGCGACCAATGATGTCCGTGACAAACTGGACATGATCAACTCTTCATTGCCGGACCAGGCCACTACGCCTGTCATCTTCAAGTTCAGTGCAGATGACATGCCTATCCTCATCCTTTCCGCAACGGCAGAGGAAAGCCTTCCGGGCTTGGACAAGATCCTGGACGACAAGGTTTCCACACCGCTTGCCAGAGTGAAAGGCGTAGGTACTGTGTCAGTGACAGGTGCTCCTACCCGTGAGATTCAGGTGTATTGCGACCCTAACAAGCTTCAGGCTTACGGTCTGTCCATCGCCACTGTTTCCGGAATCATTTCCTCAGAAAACAGGAACGTGCCGAGCGGTAACATTGACATAGGCTCCGAGTCATACTCCCTCCGTATCCAGAAGGAGTTCAAAGACCCGTCAGAGCTGCTCAATATCGTGGTCGGCTACAAGAACGGCGACGCTGTCTATCTGAAGGACGTGGCTACCGTCAGGGACGGCCAGCAGGAGAAAGAGCAGGAAGCAGTCACCAACGGCAGACGTTCTGCGCAGATCGTAATCCAGAAGCAGAGCGGAACCAATACGGTGAACGTCATCAAAGGCATCAAGAACGAACTCAAGAAAATAGAAAAGACGCTGCCTACCGATATTCATATCGAGACCGTCGTGGACAGTTCGGACAATATCATCAACAGTATCAACTCCCTGAAGGAGACCATCATCATCACATTCATCCTCGTCATGCTTGTGGTATATGTCTTCCTCGGAAGATGGAGAGCGACACTTATCATTGTCCTGACCATCCCTATCTCACTGCTTGCATCCCTCGTGTACCTGTTCGCAACAGGCAACACATTGAATATCATATCAATGTCGGCCCTTTCCATCGCTATCGGTATGGTCGTCGATGATGCCATCGTGGCATTGGAGAACATCACCACGCACTTGGAGAGAGGTGAAAAGCCTAAACAGGCAGCAATCCACGGAACAGAAGAGGTGGGTATTTCCATTGTGGCCTCTACATTGACAATGCTCGCAGTGTTCCTCCCTCTGACTCTCGTTACCGGTATGTCGGGAATCATGTTCCGTCAGTTGGGCTGGATCGTCAGCATCATCATGTTCGTGTCATTGGCTTCTTCTGTGGCTCTCGTTCCGATGCTCTGCTCAAGAATGCTCAGCAACAAGAGGCATGACAGCAAGCTCTACAAGATATTCTTTACGCCTATCGACAAGGCTCTGAATGCGATATCTGAAGGGTATGCATACATCATCAACTGGGCTGTCCGTCACAGAAAGACCGTGGTATTCAGCGCATTGGCTATATTTGTGGCTGTGCTGGCCTTTCTCGGACCGCATATCAAGAGCGAGTACTTCCCTCATTCCGACCAGGGCCGTCTGACAGTGTCTATTGAGCTCAATGCCGGTACGTCTCAGGAAGTGACAGGAGAGTTTGCCCGCAACTTCTATAACCGTGTCCGTGAGCAGGTTCCTGAAATCAAGATCTGCAGTTACACCTACGGCCAGGCTGACTCCGACAATGCGTTTGCAAGTATGCAGACCAACGGTTCCAATGTCATATCAATGAACATCAACCTCGGAAGTATGGAGCTGCGTAAACGTTCTGCAAGTGAAATCGCCGACATTATCCGTGCCGATATCCGGGAATATCCGGAAATCCATAAAGGAACCGTGACCGAGGGTATGGGCGGTATGGGCGGAGCCGCTACGGTAGATGTGGAAATCTATGGCTATGACTTCGCTACCACGGACCGCGTGGCCAAGGATATCCAGGCCAGGATGCTCGCAGACCAGTCATTCGCCCAGGTTACTCTGAGCCGTGACCAGTACACTCCTGAGTATCAGGTGGATTTCGACAGGGTGAAACTTGCTGCCAACGGATTGAACACGACCACAGCTGCTGCTTCTGTAAGCGCTGCCATGAGTGGTTCAGTAGGCTCATTCTATCGTGAAGACGGTGAAGAGTACAATATCAGAGTGCGTTACGCTCCTGAGTTCAGGACAAGCGTGGAGGACATTGAAAACATCATCATCTACACTCCTGCAGGTGCCGGCATCAAGATCAAGGACCTCGGAAAAGTGGTCGAGACGGAAGTTCCTCCTACAATCGAGAGAAAGAACCGTCAGAGAATGATCAAGGTTTCGGGTGTGATCGAGGGCGGTCACGCGATGAGTGAGGGCGTTCAGGCAGCACAGACAGCCATCAATGAGGCAAGTATCCCGTCCGAGCTTAGCGCCAAGGTGGCCGGAGACTATGAGGACCAGCAGGATATGTTCGTAGATCTCATTACCCTTATGGTATTGATCGTCATACTGGTTTATATGGTGATGGCATCACAGTTCGAGTCATTCATGAGTCCGTTCGTGATCATGTTCTCAGTGCCGTTCGCTCTTGTGGGTGTGATTTTCGGTCTGTGGCTTACCAATACGGCTCTCGGTGTGATGGCGATGATCGGTCTGCTGATTCTTATCGGTATCGTGGTGAAGAACGGTATTGTGCTGATAGACTACCTTATCCTGTGCCGTGAGAGGGGAATGAATATTCTCGACGCTGCGGTAACTGCTGCAAGAAGCCGTCTCCGTCCTATCCTCATGACCACGCTTACTACTGTGCTCGGTATGATTCCTATGGCAATCGGAACGGGTGAAGGTTCTGAAATGTGGCGCTCACTTGGTGTGACTGTTGCCTGGGGTCTGTCAGTTTCGACAGTGGTTACATTGGTGCTGATTCCTACCATCTACTGCGTATTCGCTACGAGGCAGGAGAAGCACAAACAGAAAAAGCTTGCCAAGCAGGCTGCAATAAACGGCTAAAAAGCATTGATTATGAAAGCATTGTTTATATCATACAATCAGGCGTTCAGCGAGGAAGTTCTCGAAGTCCTCGACGCCAATGGGCAGAGGGGTTTCACTCTTTGGGACAATATCCAGGGTCGTGGTTCTGTGGACGGTGAACCGCACTATGGCAATCACGCATGGCCGGCATTGAATTATGCGATTCTCGCCGTCGTTCCTGATGACAAGGTGCAGGGTATCGTCTCTGCGCTGAAGTCCAAGGATGAGGAAACGCCGGAATTGGGGCTCAGAGTATTTGTCTGGGATGCTGCCCAGGCTTTCTAAGTAACCGTAAAGGATTACTGAAGCCGGGATCCATATATGTACGGGGGATGATTTACATGTCATCCCCCTTTTTGGCATCTGACGGAGCAGCAAAATGATTTCGTATTTGCGAAACTTCGGTCAGATTATTATATTTGTAAACTCTAAAATATATTATTATGGCAAAAGTAGTTACGAACGAGAATTTCTCGGATATCATTTCCGGAGCAGCTCCGGTAATAGTGGATTTTTGGGCGACCTGGTGCGGTCCTTGCCGTGCTCTCGCTCCGACAGTGGACGAGGTGGCTGCCGAATATGAAGGAAAGGCGGAAATAGTGAAGTGCAATGTGGATGATTGCGAGGATATCGCAGCCCAGTACGGCATCAGAAGCATTCCTACACTTCTTTTCTTCAAGGGCGGTCAAGTAGTTGACAGACTTGTGGGTGCTGTTCCCAAAGCGCAGATTACATCTAAAATTGATGCTCTTTTATAAGATCTTTCTTAAAGAGGCAAGAATTATGTTCAAGAAATTTGCTGCGGCAGTAGTGGCGGTGATATTGGCGTCATCACTCTATGCTTATGCCGGCGACCGTAGCGGTGCAAGGCTCGGCATTATGGCCGGATTTACTTCATCGTCATCAAATGCCAAGAATCTGGACCCGAGTTCCATAGGCAGGTATCATTTCGGTGTTACCGCTGAGATTCCTATTGCATTCGGGTTCGCCGTACAGCCTTCAGTGCTGTATCAGGCCAAGGGTACCAAGCTGAGCGATGCGAATATCGATAACTTCAAGCTTGATGCGAAGGTTTCCTACATCGAAATCCCTGTACAGGTTCAGTGGGGACCTGACTTGATGGCTTTCAGACCTTATGTGTTCGCGGAACCGTTCATCGGATATGGACTCCATTCCAAGGTGAAGGGCTCAGATCCGATATCCTATTCATCTAAATCTTTCAGCGAGGCGGCTTTGTCCCGCTGGGAGTACGGGTTGGGACTCGGCGCCGGAATCGATGTCTGGAAGATGCAGGTTTCAGTGAAATATTACTGGAACTTCGGCTCTCTCTACTCTGAAAGCGGCAAGATGAACAATGTCGGCAAGCATGTCAAAGATGCGTTCAAAGACGGCAGGAACTTCAACGGCATATCGTTCTCATTAGCTTTTATGTTCTGATATGACTTGCGATAGGAAAGTGGTGATATTCTGCTCCTCAAGCCAAAGCGGCATTGATCCGAAATATGACAGTGCTGCGAGGGAGCTGGTTCGTGCTCTTGTGGAAAGGGACTATACGGTGGTGTCCGGAGGAACCCGGAAGGGCACTATGGGCGTGGTTTCTGACGAGGTGGTTGCTGCCGGCGGAAGACATGTCGGCGTAATTCCGCGATTTATGGAAAATGTTGTCGCCCATGAACTTACAGAGACCGTATGGGTGGATACGATGTCCGAGCGCAAAGACAAAATGCGTGAAGGGACGTGTGCTGCGGTAGCTTTGCCTGGCGGAGTGGGGACATTGGAAGAGTTGGTGGAGACACTGACGCTTGCCAAGCTCCAGAGGTACGGCGGGAAGATTTTCGCTCTGAACATCGACGGATTCTATGACAAGCTCATCGCGCTCCTTGAGCATTATGTGGATACCAAGATGATGGATGCCGCCACTATGGAGCTTATATCATTCCCTAAGACAGTGGATGAGCTTGTGAAAATGTTGTAGATATGGATTTCAGCAGCATAAAGGATTTTCTGAAAGAGGACCTGGACAAGGTAAACAAGCTGATGGGATCGTCGCTGTCCACGGATATCGAATTGCTGGACAAGACGAACAGGGCGATTCTTTCGCATAATGGAAAGCAGGTGAGGCCTGTGTTGACTCTGCTTGTGGCCAGGGCCTGTTCCGGAGGATTTACTACTGATGATACGATAAAATATGCCGCTGCTGTGGAGTTGTTGCACAATGCGACCCTTCTCCACGATGACGTGGCGGATGACAGTCCTGTGCGGCGGGGTGCGCCTACGGTGATGTCCATTCTCGGAGGACGCGCTTCTGTCCTGCTGGGGGATTACTGGCTGGTGAAGGGAATGGAGAACATTCTCGCCAGCAGGAATTCATCGGACAAGGTCATACGGATTTTTGCCTCTACATTGACAGACCTCGCTGAGGGGGAACTGCTTCAGTTACAGAAGGCCGAGACCGGCGATACGCTCGAAAAGGATTATTACAGAATAATTTACGACAAGACGGCATCGTTGTTCGTGGCTTCTGCTGCTGCAGGAGCGATATCGGTGAGCGCTACTGAGGAGAAGATGTCGGCGGCCAGGACCTATGCGAAATGTCTAGGTGTCGCATTCCAGATAAGGGATGATATATTCGACTATGAAGAGAATGCCGAGATAGGCAAGCCGGTGGGGCTGGATCTGAAGGAAAAGAAGATAACTTTGCCTCTGCTCGGGGCATTGGCCAAAGCTGGTGAGGGGCGTGGACGGGAGATCAGGCGGAAATTGTGCAGAATCGATGATCACCCTGAGTATGGCGGTGAAATCATTGAGTTTGTGAAGTCGGAGGGCGGAATCGAATATGCCCGCAAGCGTCTTTACGAGTATGTGGACAATGCGAGGATAGCGTTGAGGCCTTTCGGAAATATGCAGGAGGTCGAGATGCTGGGTGAAATTGCAGAATTTACGGCGGATAGAAAGTCATGAGGTTTTCGGATGTCATAGGAAATGCTGAAGTGAAGGCAGCGCTGGTCAGAATGGCCGTCGCGGGCCGCATTCCGCACGCTATGATGTTTTACGAGAATGAGGGCTGCGGGGCATTGGCGCTGATCGTGGCGTTCATGCAGTATCTTAACTGCAAGCATCGTGGGGAAGAGGATTCCTGCGGAACATGTCCGGCATGCAACCAGATTTCCAAGTTGATTTATCCGGATATGCATTTCGTCTTTCCGACTGCATCCAAGGACAAGTCGAGTGAAAAACCGTCGTCGCTCACCTATATACAGAAGTGGCGTGAACTTTTCGTGCGCAACCCGTTCTTCATGGAAAATGAACTGTACGAGTCTCTCGGCATTGACAAGAAATCTTCCGTTATTCCGGTCCTGGATGCGCAGATTATCCTGAACGAACTCTCGCTTTCTTCGTATTCTGACGGATATCGGGCTGTGGTGATATGGCTGCCTGAGAAACTGAAGGTGGAGACGGCCAATAAACTGCTGAAAATCATCGAGGAACCGTCTGAGCGCACATTGTTCTTCATGGTTACCCATCAGCCTGAGAGGGTGCTCCAGACTATACGTTCGAGGTGTCAGCTGATAAGGGTGAAACCGGCTGCAAAAGAGGAGATTGCGGCTGCATTGCCACGATGGACCGGTGTGGATGCGGAAGCGGCGGGCGCGGCAGCGGAATTTGCGGGTGGCAGCATCGGCGTGGCGATAAGGAGTCTTGCGGAGCGGGATGAAAATGTGGAGATGATGGACGTGTTCATGAGGCTGATGGACGGGATAATGGCCCGTGATTTCCAGGATGTCCTCGAGACCGGTGATGTGATAGCGGCGATGGCTTCTCGTGAAAAACAGAAAGCTTTTTGTAAATTCGCAGGTGACTGCATACGAAAGATATACATGATTCAGAAGGGGTTGCCTTCACTTGCCGGTGTGCGTCCTGAGTACAAGGAGTTCTTCAGCGAAGCCGCAGCAAAACTGGGCCCGGACTTCTGCAGGCGGGCGATCTTGGCGATAAACAAGGCCAATGCGATGGTTGTCCGCAATGTGAATCAGAAAATTTTGTTCACGAACATGGTTGACAGACTGTTCGTGAGTTGATATATACAGATATGGAAAATAACGAAAATATACAGTTTGACTGCAACCGTGGCTGTACGGTTACCAGAGATTCCAACGATGAGCTGAACTGCACCTACCGCAGGGGCTGCTGCAAACTGGAGGACTATAATTGGCTGAAAGGTATTTCCCAGGGACAGTATTCTGACTGTTACGAAGTGCGTTTCAAGAATACGAGGAAGGGTTTCTATGTGAATTCCTCAGGCCAGAGCATCAAGATGGGCGATCTGGTCATCGTCGAGGCGCAGAGCGGTCACGACTTGGGTATCGTTACACTCGAGGGCCCGATAGTCGGCAAGCAGATGAAGTGCAGGGGCATTGACCCTGAAAATACGGAATTCAAGAAAATCTACAGGAAGGCAAAGTCCCTCGACATCGAAAAATGGCAGGAGGCGATTGCGCGTGAGCAGGAAACGATGATCCGTTCCCGTCAGATAGCTGTGGAACTCGGTCTGGATATGAAAATCGGAGACGTGGAATTCCAGGGAGACGGCACCAAGGCCATTTTCTATTACATAGCGGACGGGCGTGTGGATTTCCGCCAGCTTATCAAGGTCTTTGCAGAGGAATTCCGCATCAGGATAGAGATGAAGCAGATCGGAGCACGTCAGGAGGCCGGTCTGATAGGTGGCCTGGGAATCTGCGGAAGGGAGCTGTGCTGTGCGAACTATATCACGAATTTCAAGTCCATCACCACGGCGGCGGCGCGTTGCCAGGATTTGTCTCTCAACCCACAAAAGCTTGCAGGTCAATGTGGTAAGCTCAAATGCTGCTTGAATTATGAGGTGGCTACATACTTGGATGCACAGTCCCGCATTCCGCGTGTACAGGAGCCGCTCGAGTTCCAGGACGGATTGGCTTACCTGATGAAGACTGACATCCTGAAAGAGGTGATGTATTTCTCTTATGACAAGGGGTCGTTGGCAAATCTGTTCCCTCTTGCCGCATCTGAGGTTCGTGAGGTGATCAAGATGAACCGTAACGGAATCAAGCCTGAGTCTCTCAAGACTGAACCGGAGCCGGAAATGCCGGAATTCATAACTGCGGTAGGAGACGACAGCATCACGCGTTTCGATTCACCGGGAAAGAAAAAGCGTCGCCAGAACGGTGGCCGTCAGCGTGGCCGTGGTGACGACAAGAATCAGGCGGCACCACGTCAACAGGGCCGTCAGGGCGGCTCGGACAGGCCGAACCGTCAGGGACGTGACGGAAGACGCCAGCGTCAGAATGGCCAGCAACAGAATGGTCAGCAGGGTGGCCCGCAGCAGAAGCCGAACAGCAAATAACAGAATCTCAGGTGATAGTCCGGAGCCATAAAAGTATCGCTTTGACAGGAGTGCTGCTCTTGTCAATGTTGGTGCTATCCTGCTCAAGGCCAAGTTCTTACGCGCAGTTTGTGCGCACTGGAGCACGCGATGCCTATGGCCGGTTCGTGTTCAATGCTGATATGACCGACTCATTGTCTGCATACGATTTTTCGCTGCTTGCGTCGCTGTCCTGCATTGACAGGGAATTTTCTTCATTCAGGTCAATGCCGTTGCTCGTGGTCTGGGAATCTCCTGATGGAGAACTGTTTGAGGACAATATTGTGCTTCAGCGCTCGGCGCTCCGGGATTCTTCCTATTATGACAAGGTGCTTACGGATAGAATCGGGGCCGGACTGGTTCCTGTCAAGCCGGGATTGTGGAAACTTTATATAAAGGCGCCGGAAGATTCATTGAAAAAATACGGCCTGACTGGTATCGGGTTGGAAATCGAAAGGGTGGACAGGAGAGTTAAAGTATTAGTGTTGAAATAGAATATGGGACACGGAAAATTAAAGAAATTCGGCGAGAATGCCACTTTCAGATGTTTGCTTCAGCCGGCATCTGAAGAGGTGTTGGACAGGGCGGGGGACGAGTCCCGTAATTCATTGGTACTGAGAGACCATCCGGTCAAAGGACATTGGTCCGAAACGATGTTCGGCGGCAGAAAGACGCCGGTTGTGGTGGAGTTGGGCTGCGGAAAAGGGGAATATACTGTGGCGCTGGCGCAGAGAAACCCGGACATGAACTATATCGGTGTGGACATAAAGGGAGCAAGGCTCTGGAAAGGGGCCAAGTTCGCGACCGAGAATGAACTGCCGAATGTGGCGTTTCTCCGTACCAGAATAGAGTTTATCGAGGCGTTTTTCGCTCCGGGCGAGATTTCGGAAATATGGCTGACGTTCTCCGACCCGCAGATGAAAAGTGAGAACAGCCGTCTTACAAGCCCGATGTTCCTGGAAAGATACAGACATTTTCTGAAGAAGGGCGGCATCATCCATCTCAAGACCGACAGCACTTTCCTGTACGAATATACGAAGGCCGTGTGTGAGGCGAACAATCTGCACGTATTGGCTTCTACGTCAGATCTTTACGGGCAGGATAGAAATTCGCTTTACTCGTCGGACTTCTCTTCGGTCTGCGGCAAGGCTGTCGTGGATGCATTGTTCGAAGTGCAGACTTTCTACGAGCAGAATTTCCTCGCCCAGGGGTTCAAGATAAACTACATTGCGTTTACCATAGACCATGACGGGGAATTTGTATATCCCGAATTCGACGCTGCATATTGGCGTGCTGCTGAGGCTCCGCGTACACTTCCCGGCCATCCGCTTCCTCCATCTTCAAAGTAGGGTCTTTCTGCTGCCACGTCAAGGCTCGACCCAATGTATCCGGATGCCCTTGCGCTCCATCCCTCGGAACCAGGTCATCTGGCGTTTTGCGAACTGATGGATGGCATTGCCCAGGAGCGTCTTCATCTCCTCGAGGCTGAGTATTCCTAAGACATATTGCGTAACGAACTTGTACTCAAGCCCATAGTAAGTCAGATTCTCTGCGGGAACGCCGCTCTCAAGCAGTCGCCTTACCTCATCCGCCATGCCTTCCTCGATCCTTGCGTCCAACCTCGCATCTATTCGCCTGTTCCTCTCCTCGCGTGAGACCAATGTGCCGATGTAATATGTGTTCTTCGGCAGGAACGCCGTGTTCTCCACAGGATGCTCCTTCTGCCACAAAGCTATCTCCAATGCCCTGATGACTCTTTTTTTCGTGTCAATGTCGGTTTTGTTGTGCAGGGGCTTCATGGACGCCAGCATTGACACAAGTTCATCCATAGACTTTTCTTCCAGTTCGGCCCTCAGTTCAGGAGAAGGCGGCACGTCCGGAATCGAGTAACCGCATGTGGCTGCTTCGAGGTAAAGTCCTGAGCCTCCGCACAATATGGGGATTCCTCCTCTGTCCATGATGTCTTTGTATGCCTTCTCGAACGCCTTCTGATACTGGTACAGGTCGAATTTGGTCCCGGCATCCACGATGTCGATAAGATGATATGGAATCTCCCCGTATTCGTTCAGGTCCTTGCCTGTTCCGATATCCATGCCTCTGTACACCTGCCTCGAATCCCCGGAAAGAATCTCCGCTCCTGCGGCATTGACCGCTCCTGTGGCATTGACACTAGCCGCTCCGTATTTTTCCGCCCTCAGACGGTTCAGCTTCCGCGCCAGTTCTACAGCGTATTTCGTCTTCCCGGAAGCGGTCGGCCCGAGCACGCAGACAAGGTCAATGCTCTTGTTGTCAATGCTTTCGAGTATTTCTTCCGCGGATATTGTCTCCGGTTCCGGCAAGTCAGCTATGTAGGTGTTGCCGTATGGGTTTTTTGTAGGCATCAGATGACGATTTGATTGATTTATGCAAAAATAACGATAAATTTGCATTTGGATGCTGTTTTATTCAGGCGGTGTCTTAAGGAATTATGGCGAAAGAGAAGAAGAGCAGAGTCAATATAAACAACAAGAGGGCCTCGTTCGATTACGAGTTCCTGGAAAACTATACGGCAGGCATTGTCCTTTGCGGAACAGAAATCAAGTCGATCCGTGCGGGCAGGGCTTCCATGTCAGATGCGTTCTGCTATTTCGACAAAGGACAGCTGTACGTGCGCGGAATCAACATTGCCCTGTATGCCTGGGGCTCTTGGGGACAGCATGCTCCGCTCCGTGACCGCAAACTGCTCCTTCAGAAACGTGAACTCCGCCATCTGAACCAGAAGGTAAAGGAAAAGGGCCTCACCATCGTGGCTGTAAGGCTCTTCATATCAGAAAACGGATATGCCAAGCTGAATATCGCCCTTGCGCGCGGTAAGAAACAGTATGACAAGCGTGAATCCATCAAGGAAAAAGACTTGCGCAGGGCTATGGAGCGGGGAGAATAACCTGCGTTCCTATCGAACACTTACACAACTAATAACTCATTATATGATGAATTTCAGACAAAGGACTCTATTTTACTTAGCGGTTCTTGCCGGTGTCGTTTTTCTTCCGGCCACAGTTTCAGCTTCAGAAAAGAATGATACTTCTCAGTATATTCTTACGCCTAAGGCCTCGCCTTCACCAAGAATCAATGGAGCCAAGGTTTATGGTGCCCGTCCCGGTGCGGATTTCCTGTACAGGATACCTTGTACTGGAGAGCGTCCGATTCTGTTCAGCGCAGAAGGCCTTCCTAAAGGGCTGAAACTGGATGAAAATACCGGTATCATCACAGGTTCCGTGAAAAAAGCAGGCGAATACAAGGTGACATTGAAAGCGGCCAACAGCATTGGCACAGTCGAGCGCGACTTCAAGATCGTCATCGGTGACAAGATTGCCCTCACTCCTCCGATGGGCTGGAACTCCTGGAACTGCTGGGGAAACAGCGTGAGCCAGGAGAAAGTGATGAGTTCGGCTCAGGCAATGCTCGACAAGGGCCTGGTGGATTACGGCTGGTCATTTATCAATATCGATGACGGCTGGCAGGGACTCAGAGGCGGCAAGGCCAATGCTATCCAGCCGAACTCCAAGTTCCCTGATATGAAGGCATTGGGAGATTTTCTTCATTCCAATGGCCTGAAACTCGGAATCTATTCCGGACCGTGGGTGGCTACATATGCAGGGCATTGCGGCGAAAGTGCTGATACTCCGGACGGCAAATATGATTTTATCGAGAAGGGTATCTGCGATGAGTTCCATAAGCTGGACCGCAGCAAGATGAAGCGTGATTCGCTCTGGTATTTCACCAAGTATAAATTCGTGGATGTGGATGCTCAGCAGTGGGCAGACTGGGGCGTGGACTACCTGAAATATGACTGGAATCCTAACGACGAATACAATGTCCGTCTTATGGCGGATGCGCTCCGCGCTACAGGACGGGATATCGTCTATAGCCTATCCAATAGTTCCAAAGTCGGAATGGCTTCATACATAACCAAATATGCGAATTGCTGGAGAACCACCGGCGACATCAGGGACAACTGGGCCAATATGTCGAAAATCGGATTCGGCCAGGATAAATGGGCATCGTTCAAAAGGCCCGGCAACTGGCCGGATGCGGATATGCTCGTGGTCGGAAAGGTCGGCTGGGGACCGTCCACTCATGATTCCAAGCTTTCGGCGGATGAGCAGTACACTCACATCACTCTCTGGAGCATTCTCGCATCACCTCTCCTTATAGGTTGTGATATGGCCGAGATGGACGACTTTACGCTTAACCTCCTGTGCAACAGCGAAGTGATAGATGTGAACCAGGACGAACTCGGCTGGCAGGGCGCCAGGATTTATGGTGACAAGGATTACGCAACTTATCTGAAACCGCTTGCTGACGGCACTGTCGCCATCGCCATGTTCAACCTGTCGTCTTCTCCTAAAATGATCGGCTTTATTCCTAAGTCAATAGGCGTGATGGGCTCTCAGGTTATCAGAGATCTCTGGAGACAGAAGGATATCTATACCTGCGGCTATCAAGAAAGATGGGAAACCGAGGTCGCACCTCACGGATGTGTTTTCGTGAAATTGACCCCGGTTAACAAGAATTTCATTCCTGACGGATTCGACAAGAACATCCGATAAGGACCATCGGTCATCGACATGTCCTACACCGCTGTCGCCTTTAGTTCAAGTGGGCGCGGCCGGCAATACACAATAAGGTCCGACCTGTCTTGGCCGGACCTTTTAAATTGTTTCTGAGCGTTATTCCTGAGCGGATAGGTTTTAATGTGTCGCAGTCTCTTGTTACTTTTCCTTCAGCTTAGTAACCTCCTCCACGGACAATCCGGTCGCCTTCGCCACGATCTCGCATGGCGTCCCCAACTGAAGCAGGTTGATCGCTACCTCCAGATTACGTTCCTCGCGTCCTTTCGAGAGTCCTTCTTCCCGTCCTTCTTCCCGTCTTTCCTCTCTTCCTTCCTCACGTCCTTTCGCGAGTCCTTCTTCAAGCCCCTCCGCACGACCTTTTACGCGCCCCTTCGCGAGACCTTCCTCAAGTCCTTCCTCGTGCGCGATCTCCTTGGCGTATTCGATCTGGTTATGGGTGTCACGTGCTGTTGTCATAGCCTTTACGTAATTTTGTTTGTCAATATTGTCAAGGCTGGCGTACTCGGATACTTTCCTGCGTTGATTGAAATGAAATTTAGGTGTGCGAGAATGATTTTTCGCTCCTACGCGCAAGCAAAAAGCTTTTCAGGTAAGGTGCTTGCAATGGTTTTATCGAACCAATGAGCATATCGCCAATATAGTAAAAATGCTTGTAACATATTGAATTATAAGTTATTATACGAATTAAAACCTGTTTCTCAATATGCTCACTCCCATAAAAAAACAGGGTGATGAGCATATTTGCATTCTGCTTTAAATTGACATAATTGATTGGATGCCAGTTTGTTATGTGGATATTCGCAGGTTCGTATGGATGCTCATTAGTTCAGAAATTACCGAAATTTACCTGTGGCGGAGCTCTCTCAATCCCGTGACTTCTTCTTCGACTTGGTGTTGGTTTCAGACTGCAGTCGCTATCAAGCAGGAAACCGGCGATGATTTCTTCGACTTGGCGACCGTTTAAGGAGTGTTTGGAAAATATGCGAAAAAGTCGAAACTGGTGGTGTGGTTGGTTTAGGGGATTCTTCTTTAGATATAGTTCCAGTGATACCAGCGCCTCAACAATTCCATTATCTTATCTTGAAAGTTGTTTTCATAATGTGCTCCGCCATCTTTGTTTGCCATGATGTTAAACAATTTGACTGATGCAACTTTGCTCGTAATCAGAATATAAGGAAGATTTACGGATGGGGAGACTGTCTGAAAAGTCAAATATTCCTCAGTGAGAATCGAAAATCCGCTTCTGGCCAGGGGTGCGGAGTATTTCAGTCTCGCGAGGACTTTTCGGACAGTCTGGAGAAGGGACAGTGAGTTGATTGGTTATAATGAGGAGGATTGCTTGACAAGGAATCCTTAAACAAATATGATTTAATGCGAAAATTTACATTGGCGGCATTGACCGCCTTTTTTGCTGTCAGTCTTTCTGCGCAGAACAAGTGCACAGTCAGCGGATATATCCGGGATGCAGCTACGGGGGAGACGCTCATCGGAGCGGGAGTTATGGTGATGGTGACGGATGCTGCGTCAGGGGCAAATGCCTCAGCGGCGACAAAAGCCAAGTCATCGATGGCAAACTCGAAAATCATTGGCGCCGTCACCAACGAATTCGGATACTATACTATCACCATACCGTGCGGAAACATTGACCTGACATATTCTTATGTCGGATGCGCGGATGTAAAACAAAACATTGACCTTCAGCGAGATACGGTTATAAATATCTCATTGCTCCAGGCGGCTTCACTTAAGGCCTCGACTATTGTCGGCCGCAAGGACGCCGGCATACAGTCCACATATATGGGCGCATTGGAAATTCCGCAGGAGATGATCAAGAACATGCCGGTGGTGCTGGGCGAACCCGATGTCATCAAGACCATTCAGCTGATGCCTGGCGTGCAGGGCGGCATGGAAGGATTTTCCGGAATTTATGTGAGAGGCGGTGGCGCGGACGAGAACCTTATGATGCTCGATGGAACGCCGCTTTACAATGTCAGCCATCTCCTCGGCCTGCTGTCGGTATTTACGCCGGAAGCGGTGAAGAAAGTCACATTCTACAAAGGCTCCTTCCCGGCAAGATATGGCGGCAGAGTATCCAGCATCGTCGATGTCAGGACCAATGACGGAAATGCCAAAGGATTCCACGGCTCGGTATCAGCAGGACTCCTTTCGGAAAAACTCCACTTCGAAGGCCCTATCGCAAGTGAAAACACCACATGGTCCTTCAGCGCACGCGGAATGCACACCTTCCTATTCGACAGGTTGATAAAAGCTTTCGGCAGTCCTGCCAATTATGCCTTTTATGATATCAATGCCAAGGTAACACACCGCCTGTTTTTCAAAATTCTCAATCGACTTTGCCTTTGCAAGAGCGTGTTCAAGGTCGGTCGTGCGA
>OJAM01000457.1_pt1 | contig 18340 bp, 16 predicted proteins | sample 1589071 | NCBI WGS metagenome assembly OJAM01 (sample SAMN03283243) | human gut metagenome | biome: human-associated habitat; material: feces | host: Homo sapiens | place: Peru | collected 2012
GTTGGTAAGATAGCTGATAATTTAATTGAAAGAAATTTTAATGCAGAAAAGCCTAATCAAAAATGGTATACTGATGTAACTGAATTTAATCTTCGAGGAGAAAAATGTTATTTATCACCAATATTAGATGGATTTAACGGTGAAGTAATATCATATAACACTTCTAAATCACCAAATCTAGAGCAGATAAATAATATGCTTAATAAAGCATTTGATGGTAAAAATCTAGAAGGATTAATATTTCATTCAGATCAAGATTGGCAATATCAACACCAATCTTATCAGCAAAGACTAAAAAATAAAGGTATAAAACAAAGCATGTCCAGAAAAGGAAATAGTATGGATAATGGAATGATGGAAAACTTTTTTGGACTACTTAAAACTGAAATGTTTTACGATCAAGAAAATAAATACAAAATTTTAGCAATTGATGACTATATTAATTATTATAATTATGATAGAATTAAAGTAAAATTAAAAGGATTGTCACCCGTAAATTACAGGTTACAATCCTCTAATTAGAAACTATTTATAAACTGTCCAACTTTTGGGGTTCAGTTCATAATCATTGTAAGCTATCGTCTTTTATTTCTTTAATATTGAAATAATTTTTAAGCACAACTCATATAATTTTTTTTTATCATTTTCTTTTTTAGACATTTAAACCACCTCTTTTAGATAATTCATTTGGTTGAATAGGCATATCTTTTGTTGTATTATCGTAAAAACAACCAGCCATCTTTTCATGTTCATTTTTTACAAATTCATAAAAGAATTCTTTTTGATTTTCTGGTATGATACTATCAATTTCATTAAGTATCTCTTGAAAATACTGATTAGAAAAGTATTTTTCACGAATATATTTATGTTGTGGTCCTCTACAACCATTTCTATTATTATTAAATTTTATAATTATATTTTTTAGTAATCCCATATCATGAGAAACATTATAGTCATCTAACATTTTTCTAATTAAATTTTTTTCATTTCGTGCAATTCTTTCTCTATTTATTACTAATATTGGAAGATTTCCAAATTCTTTTGCTGCTTTAATAGTATTATTTCTATATTCTTCAAATTGTTTTTGCTCTTCTACACTAAGTTGTGAAATATCTTCGCATTCTTGATCCAGAATAATAAAATCTGGATTTTTTTTGAAATGTGGGTTTCGTGGATCAGTGTTTTTTCTTTCAAAGTCTAATTCGTTATGCCATTCTCTTGTACTATCTATGAATTTACTAGGTAGGCTTAATTTAGAATATATTTTTGCACCCATATTTCTACTATCTGGGGTACTATTAATATCTTTATTGCCACCACCTAAAAACATTGTTTCATCAAAATCATAAAAACCTAATTTTATATGTAGTTTTCCATCTTGCTCTGCAAATGCTAAATTATCATTTCTTATTAAACTTACAGCGTTTATATGACTCCTATACCTATCATTATTCCATTCTTCGTAATAATTTACTTGTCCATTTCCATCTTTTGAGAAAGCACCTAAAGTTTTTACAATTGAATAAAATTGATCTCCTGAATCGTAAACATTAATACCATCTATAGTTGTTAATATATTTGATTCATTAAATTTAGGCTTGCATTTATTAAATTCATTAGCATAAAGTAATAAAAGATTTTCTTCAATCAAACTATTATTAAATAAATTAATTTTAAATTCAGTACCATTTATTAAAGTTGTTGCAACTTCCTTTAATTTATCAATATCTTCATATCCTAATATCATTTTTATAGTTGTGAGTTCTATTACACCTTCATTTAATGCTAATTCAGGTGATAAGCCTTCTACATCAAAAGCTTCAACGAAAAATTTAGCATCTGATAAATCCATTCCAAATAAAGCATATAGTAAGTCATCTTTTAAATCACTTATGTCATTATTAGTATTTATATCTTCAGATAGCATTCCTTTTATTTTACCAGTAAAATCTTCAAGTTCTTCAACATTTTTTGGAAAAATTCCAGTTTTGATTATAAATCCAATATTGCAACTCAGATACGAGTTGCTACAAGAAATGGTCTGGCAAGTCAAAACAGCGGCAGCTATAACTTTAATCCTTATTATGTCATATTTGACTCTGCAAATTCGGACAACAAGTGGTATACTGATTTTCAAACTCTTTAATTAAATCAAATAAAGAACTAATTTTTTCTAAAAATTTCTCATTATTTCTACCTGGAATAGATGATCTACCCAAACGATCTATAATGGTACCAATTAATCTATGTGAATTTATACCATAACTTGATGATAAATCAACTATTTTTTTTATTATGTATAATTCGTAATCATCAAGACTTAATAATCTATCTTGAATAATTGTATCTAACGCTAATTCGTTTGCGTATGGTTCTAAAAAAGCATACTTTTCTTGTAAAATATAAGGATTTAAAGTTAGCAATAATTCATTATTTGTTTTTAACATACTTTTTATTTTTTGTTTTTGATAATCGTTTAAATTCGCAGTTTTATATAATTCTTGTATAGCAACAGTATCTTTACTAAGTGTAGCAATACTAAATTTATCACACATTTCATCACATAACTCGATATAAGGCATTGTATTTTCCCATATAGCACTACAAACACCAGCAAAAAATTCTTCATGATTACTACAATTCTTACACATTTCACGCCATGCTGTACAAGCTTGTTCTTTTGTTCTCATTATTTCACTTCCTTTCAAACATAATTATAACATTATTTTTATCAATTTTATTAAATTCCTTTAAAATTTTACGAAAATATGGTAATATTGTTATAGAAGTTAGTTGTATTAACTTATATAGTGATAGTTTCAAATTATCTTATCTATCGCTCCATTTGAAATCAACTTACGGACTTAAAAGTTCGTGAGTTTTTATTTTATATAAAACTTTAAAAATTCTCTTTCTAGAAAGGAGGACTTTTTTCATGCTTGAATTTAAAGTAATTGAAAAACTAAAACCTAATAAAGGTTTAACCGACATCTTAAAAGACTTTAAATATAAGGTTATATTAGGACAAATTAAAACTATCTTGCACACTAACATACAAGTAATAATACCTACTGAATACTATATTACATATCCTACTACTCTTACAATACCAGAATACACAAAGTTAATGAAATATCAAATAAGCCATTTTATATTAAGGAACATAATCAAAAGTATAATTTTAAAGAAATTGCACAATTTTTGAAAAAATTTTAATTTTAGACTATACATTTTGCTTATTTGGGAGGAAACATATGAGAGGTATTTTAATATTTCTCGAAATTTAATGAAAGGAGGAAAACTATGAGATGTGGTATTTATGTAAGAGTATCTACTGATGACCAAAGAGATAATGGCTATTCCATTGATTCACAACTTAGAATGATGAAAGACTATCTGAAAAAAGTAAAGAATTAAATCCATTGGAATGGACAAACCTAATGAATAACTATAAAAATACAGCAGAAGAAATTGTCTTAAATGAATATGTTTTTATATAAATAATCTTCAAAAAGCGGAAAAAATTATCAAAATAATTTAATCCTCTTTTTTGTTTCTTTGAATATGGAAATAAAATCTATGTCTAGCCAGCACTGAATTTGCACTCCCGCACAAATTCTTATATGTGGGAACCATTAAAATTCCAAATTTAAAAATAATTTTCTATTATAATTCAATATATAAATTTCCGAGAGACTTTTTTATCTCCGCTTATTTATAGGATTTTAATAGTTTCTTCCATTTGCTGTACTACTGAATTTATAGCTATTTGATGATTAATGTCATAGTTATTTTGTTTTTCAGTATCCAATTTATAATCAATTTGTTTGTCAACAAAATCTTGTATTATAGTTGCATCATATCTATCTTTAGGTCTAGAATTTTTCTTAGAATTATATATGCTTTCTAATGTTTGCATTTTATAAAAAGTTCCATTATGTTCTCTTATTTGATTTGAAAATATCATAGATGCATATTTACCAGAAAGGTGATGTTCGTCAACATACAAATCTTGATTTGAATCTTGATTTGGATAATAATATTCCTTTAATACAATTTCGTGATTAGGTAATCTGCTAAATAAAAATAATCCAATGCTCATAGGTGTGTCTTTATATGTAACTTTATATTCATGACCATTAACTTCTTTATGATTCATATTACTTACAAATTCGAAGTCATCGCTATTTTGTACTAATTCATATAAGGCAAATAATTGATCTTCATTTATAAACAAATCTAAATCTCCGTGATATCTTTCTAAAGAATGTTCTGTCGCTAAATATCCCATTAAACCGCCAGTATAAAAACAATCAAAATTTGTCTTAATTAACTCATTAAATCTATCGAAGGCTTCAATTACTAATCTATGATTTTCTGCTAATGGCATTTTAGGATACTCTAAATTCATACTTTTAATCCAGTTTAGTCTTGCAATCAAATCATCTGCTGAATGATATTTATCGGGATTCAAAGATAATATTAAGTTAACATTTGAAAGGATATCATCAACAGATAAGATTTTTCTATTTAATAAACTATTTAAAGAAACTAATATAGTATCAATAGAATCATCAGTATCAAGATTCAATAACTTTTCAACTAAATTATCACACATTTTTGTATCCGTTATTTTAGATAACTCAGCAAACTTATATACAATATCTTTTACTAATTCCTTTTTTGTTTTATCCATACTCTAAAATCTCCTATGATAATTTTTTTAATTTGTTATATATAAATCTAGTTTGTTCATTTAAATGCTTATTTTCATCAAATTGCTTTTCAGTACCTTGTTTACAAAAATCTTCAAATTCTAAAGTAACTAATCTAACATTTTCTTTATTAACTTTATCTTCAAAAATCTTTAATGCTGTATTCATATATCCTCTTACTGCACACCCAGCCATGGCTTTATAATAGGATTTTTCTGGTAAATCGGATTTTAAATACAATTTCATTGCAATATCATCTGTTACTGTTCTTGGATTAGAGATAATAATTTTATTACTTCTAAATACACCATGTGGTGCTGAATTACTAGGGCAATCAACTACCTCAGCATCTTCAGGTAATTCAACATCATAAATTGTATCCCCTCTAACTAACCATCTTAATATTTTTGATTCTGTACTAAAATTAAAGCCTCCCATTTTTTTAGGATCTAACTCTTTTGGATTCCATATTTTCGCTACATTCACTTCTCCCAATTTATATTCAAAATCTGATGCACCAGATTTTGTTCCAAACATTACTTTTAGATATTTATTCAAATAAACCACCTCTTTCTATTTGCTATTAAGATACTTTATATCTGTTTCATTAAGTATTTTCATTTGAGATATTGCTATTTTATTAAGTCTAACAAGTCTTTCAGATTGATTTAATCCATCATTTATAAATACCGAATTAAGATTTTCTAAATTTGCTAAACATATTAATTCATTTATAGTTGCATGATCTCTAATGTTACCATCTAGATTCTTATTTTTATTTCTCCATTCTTTAGCAGTCATACCAAATAGAGCCATATTTAAAACATCAGCTTCTTCAGCATATACATGTAATTTAGTTATCTCTTTAAAACTCTATTTAACACTTTTATATGTTCGTTGGGATTCTTCGAAAGTAAAGTTAAGGTATTTTCTGTTAGTGTAAATGCACCAAATGACTTACCAGCTTTACCTTTATAAAAATTTGGTTTTCCCATATAAGCATTTTTCCAATCATCATTTTTTTCTTAAATTTATCAAATAATCCCATAATTGCATCTCACTTTCAAATTACTATTTATCTTTCTCTATATTATTTTTAGACATTGTTATTAATTCATATCCATCTTACAGCATCTCATTAGATATTTTTTCTACTTTTTTGCCATGGTGTTCGCCTTTGGAAAATACTCTATAATGACGGTTTTGTACAATTTTTTTACACCTCCTAATACATAAAAATTACTATTTATAAAGACAAGTAGTAATTATAACTTCAAAAAAATACTTACTATTTTATATATTCTAATCTTTAAACCATTTTACTAAAAATGGCTTAATTAATTCGTAAATAAATATTGCCATAAAGTTTATTAAGAATACTATTAATATCAAACTAATATCTATTGATGTTATACTTATTAATTTACCAATAGGTGTAACAAACACTATGAGTTCAATTAAAAGTATCAATAGTAATCCGTAGTTCATCGCTTTATTAGAAAATAATCCCTGTTTAACAACTAACTCTTTCAAGTTTCTACAAGATATAGAATAAACTATCTCCTGTACTACCATTGAAAGAAGTGCTAAAGACATAGCTGTTTCTTGCCCATACATTTTTAAACTAATAAAGTAAGTGAGAACTACAAATATAGTTTCAATGATAGCTGAAGATACGATGCATGATTTTATAAATGGTGTAAATAATGGTTTATTAATGCCTCTTGGCTTTTTATTCATTATGCTATCTTCACTCTTTTCAAAAGATAAACATATACTAGGAATAGAATCAGTTACCAAATCAATAAATAAAATATAAATTGGTAATAAAATTGTTGTTTTAGTAAGTAGTCCTATAATAATAGTAAATATTTCAGCAAAATTACTTGATAATGAAAATACGATATTATTTCTAATGTTATTATATATTCTTCTTCCTTCTTCAACTGCTACAACTATTGTTGAAAAAGAATCGTCCATCAAGACTATGTCTGATGCAGACTTTGTAACATCAGTACCAGTAATACCCATTCCAATACCAACATGAGCATCTTTAATAGCTGGAGCATCATTTACTCCATCTCCGGTCATTGCTACAATTTTTCCGCTATTTTGAAGTGCAAAAACAATTCTTTCTTTATGAGCTGGATTTACTCTTGCATACACAGAATATCTTTTAACGATATTTTTTAGTTCTTCATCATTATATTTATCAAGTTCACTCCCAAGTATTGCTTCATTATCATTATCTATAATTCCAACATTTTTTGCAATAGCAGTTGCAGTATCTATAGAATCACCTGTAATCATTATTGGTCTAATGCCAGCATTTTTGCATAAAATGACACTTTTTTTAACACTTTCTCTTGGTGGATCTATTATTCCTAAAATACCAGCAAAAGATAAATCATTTTCCTCTTTTTCTAATTCTTTAATATCTTTTGGTATATAATCTAACTTTTTATAAGCAAACCCTAAAATTCTTAAAGCATTTTTAGAAAAATTCTTAACTTTATCTAAAATTTGTTGTTTTTCAATCTTAGATAGATTTACTTTTTCAATTAAAGAATCCATACTACCTTTGCATAATATATATACATCATTATCAATTTTATTTAAAGTAGTAAACATCTTTCTATCACTATCAAAAGGTATATCTAATATTCTTTCACATTTTTTTCTCAATTTAAGAGAATCGATTTTTTTATTATATAGATATTCATATAAACAAGTTTCTGTAGGATCACCTACATATTTATCTTCATAAATAAGGCCCTCATTACAAAGAGCACATATATAATTAAGCATATTCTCATCTATTACATATTCTTCTTTAACAATCATTTTATTTTGCGTTATAGTACCTGTCTTATCAGAACAAATAATATCTATTGCTCCAAGTGTTTCTACAGCTTGCATTTGTTTTACTACTGTTTTCTTCTTTGCTAAATTAGATATCCCAACAGATAATGTTATTGTAATTACAGTTGGCAATCCCTCTGGAATAGCAGCCACTGCGAGTGATGAGCATAGCATTATAATTTCAAGTATTGTGTATTTATTAATTAAAGCTAAAATAAATATAAAAATTAAAATAATAAATACTATAAATGTTATTTTTTTAGAAAGTTCTTTTATTTTTAATTGTAATGGTGTTTCTATTCTATCAATTTCATTTAGTGATAATGCAATCTTACCTATCTCAGTATTTTTTCCTGTACTTACAACTATACCAGTACTTTTTCCATTAGTAATGCTTGTTCCTAAAAATAACATATTTTTTTGTTCTTGAAGAATTAAGTTATTTTTTAAAACATCTGAACTTTTTTGAACTGGAACACTTTCTCCAGTTAGCGCAGATTCATCTACTTTTAAACTTTCACATGAAAGTATTCTAATATCAGCAGGAATAGTTTCTCCGGATTCTAAATATATTATATCTCCTGGAACTAATTCTTTAGTGTTTATTACTATTATTTTATCATCTCTTTTAACTTTACAAGTGCTGGTTTCATATTTTTTTAAATCTTTTAATATTAAAGAGGCTTTTTCTTCTTGAATAAATCCAACAATAGCATTTATAAAAACTACAAAAAGTATGACAATAGTATCAGTATACTCATGAGAATAAAAATATCCATAAAAATATAAAAGTAGTGCAACTACTAATAATATGATGATCATGGTATCATTAAATTGTTTTAAAAATCTTAAAATCCAAACCTTTTTCTTTTTATTTAGAATAATATTTTGTCCATATTTTTTTAATCTTTTCTCAGTTTCTTTACTATCTAATCCATCAATATTACTATTTAAAATTTTAAATATTTCCTCTTCATTTTTAGAATACATTATATTGCTCCTTTTTACCTACATTTCTGAATCTCGAATGAATTTTCTGTATCATATAATCTTTGTTTTGCATCTTAATTCTTATTTTTTGTTTATATTTTCTTATATTTAAAAATATACATTTTATGTTATCTTCATCTTCAAAAGAATTTGTATATTAAATCTTTACTGTTTTTCAAATCCTTGTTGGTCAGAAAACCCGTTTTACAATTTTATCATGTCATTTTTTTATTTCTTCATTCATAATGGTACCTCTGTTTCAACAAATTACTATTTATCTAACTAATTCTATAATGACCAACTATATCATCACGATATTCTAAAATGTCTTCTTCATAATATCTTTGATAAGGATTAGCATGATGAATAATAAAACTTATTCCTTTTTTATTTCTATTATCTGATACTATTCCAATATGTTTTTTAAATACAACAATATCTCCACCTTGCCACTTATCTATTTTATTTATATCAGTAGTAAGACTTATAGCATTATTATCTAAATATATTTTTAAATTTTGAACTCTTCTAAAATCTATCTTTTTATCAATATTATCTATATTATATAAATCTTTATTGGCTTTAATATCTTCATTTACTAATACCATTAAATCATAGCCTGCATCTTTTAGGGCAAAAGCTACTACATCAGTGCAAACACCATATTCATCATCAGGATAGCCTGTAGTATAATATTTACTCTTATATTTAGGTTTTGTTTTTATATAATCTCTTGCATTATTTAATATATCTGTCTGATCATCTATACCATCATTATCTTTATCTATCTTACTCTTATAAGTCATTATATTGAAATCTGTATTTGTATATTTTTTATGCGGAATATAATTTAAATAATATAATACATATAAAACTATAATTATTAATATTACTATTGTTAAAGTAGTAATTATTGTCATTTTCTTTTTCATAATATCTCTTTCTTTAAATTATTATTTTTCTAATATTGTGTCCAATGTTTTTTTATCTATGTTTGTTAGTTCATATCTTTTTTTGTTTATTTCAATATTAAAATAATGATCAGGATTATATAATATTTTGGCAATATTATTATTATTAACATCAAATAATTCTATTTCATATTTAGGTGATGGAAGTGTTACTGCACCAGTCCATACCTTTGAACTATTTATTATTGATATAATAGTATTTATTTGTTTTTCTTCTGTAATTGTTTGATGACCTTTAACCTTTATACTTTTTGTTTTTGATATAGTATCTTTTATTATATTTGGTAACTCTATAGTTCCTTCTTTTTGTAATGTAAATGTGCCAAAGTTATTATCGCAATCCATAACTGCGATTAAATCTTTTTCTTTTCCTAATTTGCAAGTTATTTTACTATATTTATCATCATTTGGTATTAAGATAATTTCATTATTTTTATTAATTGTAAACTCTCCTTTTACTTCTTTATCACCTTTGAAAAAAGCAAACTTATTTTTTCCAGTTCCGTGAAAATTGATGAAAGAATCTTTAATATACTTATATTCTCCTTTGCTATTTATTTCAGTTAGTGTCCAAGCTGTTTCTATCTTCTTTAATAATTCTATAGTATCTCCACATATACAGCTTTCGCAACAATCTTTACTATTTTCATATGATTTGCTTCCATCATCATTATTTTCGGTTTCTATATAAGTATTTATTTTATCATATATAGTTAGTCCTAATATTTTTATTTTTAGACCATCATCATATCCTTTTGTTGATTCAGTATTAATGGTATGATATTTTTTTACTTCATATAAAATTGCTTTATACTCTACTGAACCTCCATCTTTTAATTTCATTGGTATTGGAATAAGTGCCAAAATTAATATAATTACTACTATAAAATTTATCTTTTTATTTTTCTTTTTTTCTTCTTTTTTATTAAGCCAACTTATAGTATCTTTTATAGTTTCTTTCATATCTCTATTTTTATATCCTAGCTCTTCTTTAGCTTTTTTATTACTAAAATTAGAATTAGAGGATAATGCGTATAATGAATACTTTGTAAAGAGAGGTGTTTGTTTTTTTAAATTATAATATGCTTCAAAAAAAGGTGCTATTATTTTTGCTAAACAAATTGGTAATACTATTTTTATTTTTTTTATACCTTGTACATCACATATTAAATCTGATAGTTCTTTAATTGTTATATATCTATTTGATAAGATATAACATTCTCCTTTATTATCTTTTTTAGAGGCTGTAATAATAGTGTCTGCTACATCTCTAACATCAACAAAATCATATCCTCCTTTTACTATGGCAAATAGTTTTCCATTTGATACTTCTCTTACTAGCTCAGTTAAATGGCTATTACCATAATCATATGGTCCTATAATTCCTGATGGATGAATAATACAAGCATTTAAGTTTTTATTTTTAACTGCATTCATAACATATTTTGCTGCTTCGGCTTTTGTTTTGGCATATAATCCATGAACTTCATTAGGATTAAAATCTATTATCTCTTCTATTAAATCATTATTTTCTTTCTCTGGAATAGCATGTACACTACTAATATAAATAAGTTTTGCTTTTGTTTCTATTACTTTATCTACTATATTTTTAGTACCATTAACATTTACATTATAAACAAGTGGATTATATTTAGTCTTTATGTATACAACTGCTGCACAGTGAATTACAAATACTTCTTTTCCATCTATGTTTTCAAAAAGAGGTAATAAGGTTTCTTTCTTTGTAACATCTCCATAATATATTTTACACTTTAATTTTTCTAATGATTTTATTGATTCGCCATTTAAAACAAAAGCTCTTATTTCATTATTATCATCTTGTTCTAACTTTCTTATAATATTATTTCCTAAAAAGCCATTTGCTCCTGTTACAATATAGATTCTTTTCATAGTTTTCACCTACCTATCTAATAACTTCTCTATATAATTATATCATTAATTAGATAAATTAAAAAGAGCTAGAATGTATCTAACTCAACTTTTTATTTTAATTTATTTGTTTTTTTCTATAAATAGTTAATAATCCAATTACTGCTATAAGACTAGTTACAAGATATACTCCAATATTATCACCAGTTTTAGGATTTTCTATATTATTTATCTTTTCTGCTACTACTATTCCATACTCACTTAAATGAGTTGTTTCAAATACTATATAACCATCTTCTACAGTAGCAGGTATAGTCTCTTTTATTTCATTATTTAAAATATATACTACTTCATATTTTTTATATCCTTTTAATTCTTCTGGTAAAGCAATTTTTATTTGCATTTTAGTATCATTGATTTTAACTACTTCTCCATTTTCTAATATATTAATATCTACTAAATATTTAACATTTTTATCAGATAATTCTTTCTTTATTTCTACTTTCTTAATATCTAATACATATTCATTATCAAATTTTTTATCAAAAGTAATACTTACATTTATATCACCATCACTTTTGATTTCATTATTTTTAATCCAAGTAGCATATAAAGTTATATTTTTATATCTCTCATAACCATTTTCTTCTTTTATTTTAGTATCTTTATCAAATTCTTTATCTGTTTCTTCATTTATATCCCAGAATCTCCAGTAAACATATTTATAGTTTTCTCCACTACCATCTTTTTTTGTATTCCAACCATTAAAAGTATAACCTTCTCTTGCAGGAATATATGGTAATAATGACATTGTTGTTCCAGAATTACTTCCACCTATGTAGTCATAACTATTAGTTTCTTTACCTTCTATTTTACCACCATTAGCATTTAGTTTTAATACAATTCCATCACCATTAAAGGTATCTTGTGTATATGTAGCAGTTAATGTTATACAATCACGATTAGCAAAGTAACTAGCATCAATTGAAGTTACAATTTTTCCATCTAACTCCCATCCATTAAATGTAAATCCTTCTCTTACAGGTATATATTTAGTTAAATCAACTGTTTTAAATTCAGTACTTTTACTTGTTAATTTCATAATACTTTGTCCATTTACTTTACCCGCAAATGAATCAAGTGTTACATAATATGTACCAGTTCCTTGTAATAATTTATCAGAAAATTTTGCATAAAGTGTAAGACCATTAGTATATGGTTTACCTTCTATATCACCACTCCATTTAAAATCAGTTATTGCTATATCATCACTAACTTTTTCACCAATAAAACTTCCCCAATATGCAAATTCATTTTTACCATTGAATGGTACTATTCCTTTTGTTAATTCAGATAATTTAACTGTTGTTTCTTCTTCTGCAACATTAAATCTTATAACCTTTTGTTCTTTACCATCAATACTAGCATTTTCTGCTGTGCTAGTTAATATTAAAGTGTATTTACCATCGTCACTAATAGTAGCAGCATTAACAGTTGTTATTCCTAAAGTAGCAATTACTGCAATTAACATCATAAATAATGTTTTTTTAATTTTCATTTCATTTTTCCTCCTAATTTTCTTGTTTTTTTATTATTATAATTATTTTACTCTATACATCACCTTCTATCATCATTCTTCATACCTAACTTCACTCATATAGTTAAATCCACTTAAGAAATAATCGTATTGATATTCTCTTACTCTATTTTCCATAATATCATTTATAGGTATAAGCGTTAAATCTTTTAATACTACATATTTATATGTAAAAGTTAATACTTCATCATAATATTTAGTTAACATATTAATTTTTACTGTAGTAATAACTGTTTTATTTAAATCAGTATCAAAATAACTCATTAATTCATAAAAACCTTTATCTGTTTTTACTATTCTTTCATTATATATTCTAATTACTTTTTCACCTTCATAATTACCACTTACTTTTTCAGTAGTAGGATACCTTTTATTACCATAATTTTTACTATATAAAATATTATCTTTTACATAAACATAATTGGACATGAAATCATAATCTATTTTTTTACCAAGAAATTCTAGTGAATATTCCCATTTTAGATAATCACTTAAGCTATAATTAGCTTTTAAATACATATCATAACTATCATTTATTTTATTATCTGTATTATTATCATGTAATGTATATATGGTATCATTATAATCATAAAACTTTACATCTGGTCCAGCACCAGGAGTAATATTCATAACTTTGATATTTTTATCTATATCATATACTTTTTTATAAGCAAATTCTCCACTATCTAATTTTTTTGGATTGAAAATATATATGGAATTATTATTTATAAAGGAGTATTTGTTAAAACATGTATCTTCATTTAATATTTCTCCACCAGTTAATTTTAAATACTTTTTATCTGGATATTTATTTTTTAATTCTTCTATGATAGAGGTTGCCTCTTTAGGTGTGTGATCTATTGGCATTGGTTTATTACTTATTATAGCAATAATAACCACCATAGATATTAATATAACAATTCCTATAATAGCATAAATTATTTTTTTATTCTTCATATCACACCTACTTTTCTATATATCCGCTTGTCTTTTCTAAGTACATATTATCAGTTACTGGTTTATATCTTTCTCCATCATATTCATCATTAAATCCATTATATGCCTTATATATTTCATTAGTTTCAGTATCATAAACTCTTTCATAACCAAGTGTCGCATCACTTTGTTTTTGACTCATAATATCAAAAGATGTATTTCTTTTATTCCAAGAATCCATTATTCCATCGCTTATTTGATTACCTATTGCTCTAATCTGCTGAAAGTTTTTCATAACAGCATCTTGTTCATTATTAAATCCATTTATAAATGTATCTGTAAAACTAAGTGAAGAACAAATAGTATTTAATGTATCTTCCCAATCAATAAATTCATCTTTTGGTGTAGTAATAAAAATCGTATCATATACACTTAAGTATTGTATATCTATTTGTTTTCCTGAAATTATATTTTCATAAACATAATAAGTACCTACATCATATACATAAGCAGTAAATATTCCTTCACCTTCTTCGCCATTTGTATCTTTAAATGTTGCTCTTAATATATCTCCACCTAAACTGCCTTTACCTAAATTCTCACTTACAGTAAAATCTGTTAAAGTTGGAAAAGTAAATGCAGCCGTATTATTTAAAGTACCTAAATCATTAAATATTTTATAAAATCCTTCTGTATCTTTAGTGGCTATTACACTAGTTTTAGCAAACATATCATTTGGATAGTATTTTTGTTGCCATCTTTTGGCATCTTCTGATTTATTATATCCTTCGGTTTTCATATTGAAGAAAAATTGATAAAGTGGTTTATCTGGATTATATACTTTAATTGTATAATGAATATAATCTCCTAATGTATCTACTTTCCATCCTTTTGGTATCTTAATAGAAAACTCATTTGTTTTATAATCTTCAAGTTCTATTTTACTAGCCTCTGATTTTACTATTTTAAGGTTTTTGTCTGGATTATAAAATAGTCCTTTTCCATTACCTCTGGGTAGTAAAAGAATACCTCCTATTACTATTAGAATTACTACACCTATTATAATAAGATTCTTTTTAGAAATATTTAATTTTCCTATTTTTATCATGTTTTATTCTCCCTTCTGTATTATATTTATTTTTCTATATATCCACTTGTCTTTTGTAAGTACATATCATCTGTTATAGATTTATATCTTTTTCCATCATAATCATCAGTAAATCCATTATAGGCTTTATATATTTCATTAGTCTCTGTATCATATACTCTTTCATATCCAAGTGTTGCATCACTTTGTTTTTGACTCATAATATCAAAAGATGTATTTCTTTTATTCCATGAATCCATTATTCCATCACTTATCTCATTACCGATTTCCCTAATTTTATTAAAGTTTTTCATTCCTTCAGTTTGTACTTTATTAAATTCATTAATAAAAGAATCTGTAAATGTAAGTGAGCCAAAAATAGTAGTTAATGTTTCTTCCCAATCAATAAACTTATCTTTTGGTGTAGTAATAAAAATGGTATCATATACATTTAAATAATACATATCTATTTGTTTACCATAATAAACATGTTCATAAATATAATAAGGTCCTGGATCAAATACATAAGCAGTAAATATTCCTTCCCCTTCTTTACCATTTACATCTTTAAATGTTGCTCTTAGTATGTCTCCACCAAAAACACTTTTTCCTAAATTTTCACTTATTTGAAAATTCTTTATTATTGGTAAAACGACTGCATCTGTAGTTTCAGGTTCACACATTTCGGTATACATTTTGAAAAATCCTTCAGTTGTTTTTTCTTCTATATAAGGTAGTTGAGCCATAGGACTACTTGGCATAGTATCTTGCCAATACTTTTTAGAATCGGCAGATTTAGTATATCCTGATGTCTTTAAATTCAAAAATACTTGATACATAGAATTATTAGGATCATATACTCTAATTGAATATTGGTCTTTACTTCCTGCTGTAATGACTTTCCACCCCTTTGGCTTTTTAAGAGTAATATCACCATTACTAAAATCTTCAAATTCTATTTTACTAGCTTCTGATTTAACTATTTTAATGTTTTTATCGGGATTATAAAACAGTCCTTTTCCATTACCTCTGGGTAGTAAAAGAATACCTCCTATTACTATTAGAATTACTATACCTATTATAATTAGATTCTTTTTAAAAATATTTAATTTTCCAATCTTAATCATATCGTTCCTCCTCTCTATTTATATTATAAATTAAAAGTTTTAGTAGGACAATAGACTTGTCTAAAAAATCATTGCTTTTAATGGAAAGTTATTTTTATTATTTTAAAAGTATAGTATAATAGCGTTTAAGGAAGTGATACTTGTGAATTTTAAAGAAGTTTTAAATAAATATTTGAAAGAACTAGATTGTTCTTCAAAAAAATTATCTAATGAATCTGGGCTATCTGAATCTGTTATAAGTAGATATAGAAGTGGTGAAAGAACTCCATTAAAAAATAGTGAACAATTAAACAAATTAACTAATGCTCTTTTTAATATTGCTAAAGATAGTGGTAAAAATAAATATACTTTTGATAAAATAGTAAGTGATTTTAATAGTGTATTAACTAGTGATGACTTTGACTATACTACATTTAGTAATAATTTAAATACTTTAATAACATCACTAAACATAAATACTCATGAAATGTCAAAGTATATTGTATTTGATGCCTCGCATATTTCAAGAATTAGATATGGAAAAGCTAGACCATCTAATCCAATAGAGTTTTCAAATAAAATATGTTCTTTTATTTTGAATAGGTATAAAAATCATGATGATATTAATAATTTAATGATGGTTATTGGATGTAAAAAAAGTGATTTATCAAATGAAAAAATCTATAGCACTTTATTTAATTGGTTAACTAGTGAAATAGTTCCTGTTAAAAATCAAATTTCTGATTTTTTATATCATCTTGATTCATTTAACCTAGATGATTATATAAAAGTAATAAAATTTGATGAATTAAAAGTTCCTAGTATCCCTTTTTATAAAGCTAAAACTAAGCATTATTATGGTATTGAAGAAATGAAGCAAGGCGAACTAAACTTTTTTAAGGGGACTGTTTTATCTAAATCTAAAGAAGATATATTTATGTGTAGTGATATGCCCATGGAAGATATGGCTAAAGATATAGATTTTGGTAAAAAATGGATGTTTGCTATTGCTATGTGTTTAAAAAAAGGACATCATCTAAATATTATCCATAACTTAGATAGGCCTTTTAATGAAATGATGCTTGGTCTAGAAAGTTGGATTCCTATTTATATGACTGGTCAAATATCTCCTTATTATTTAAGTAATCTTAAAAACAATGTATATAATCATTTAAACTATGTGTCAGCAGCAGCAGCTTTATCTGGTGAATGTATAAATGGTTTTCATAATAAGGGTATGTATTATTTAACTACTAATAAAAATGAAATTGAATACTACAAAGAAAAAAGTGATTTACTTCTTAAAAAAGCTAAACCACTTATGGAAATTTATAGGGAAGGCAACATAAAAGAATTCCATTTATTTTTAAAGAAAGATAAAAATATAGTATGTGATAGAACAAGATATATTTCTTCATTACCTTTATTTACTATAAATGATGATTTACTTATTAAAATATTAAAAAATAATAATATAAATGATAAGGAAATTAAAGAAATAATCAAATATAAAAACAATGAAAAAGATTACTTTGAATACATATTGAAGAGTAATAATTTAACTGACTTTATATATATTTCAAATAAAAAAGATTATAAAGAAAATGAAAATTATTTATTACTAAGTAATATGTTTTATAGTAAAAATATCACTTATTCTTATGAAGAATATAAAGAACATTTAAAAAGTACTAAAGAATATGCTAAAAATAATAAAAATTATAAAGTAATAGAAAACAGATTTACAACATTTAAAAATATAACTATTACAATTTGTGGTAATAATTATGTTATTATTCATAAAAATGCTAATCCAACTATTCATTTTGTTATCAGACACCCTAAACTAGTTGATGCACTTAAAAATTTTAATCTACTTGTAAAGGAATAAATAATATAAAAAAAAAGAAAAGAACGCTTAAATTGAAGAATTTATTATTTATTTTAGTAATTATTACTCTTATTATAATTTTAACAATATCTATATTTAATATAGTTAAATGGAAGGTTGATTCAAATAAAACTAACGAAGAAATCAATAATATTCAAAAAAAATATAAATGCAGAAGAAGTAGAAGATACTGATAATACCGAAATTATCACATATAACGAGAGTGTAAAAAACTTTGTGTAAAGTTACCAATCCATGGTAATAAAGATATTTGAGATTGATTATATCAGTCTCT
>OJAM01000459.1_pt1 | contig 18310 bp, 18 predicted proteins | sample 1589071 | NCBI WGS metagenome assembly OJAM01 (sample SAMN03283243) | human gut metagenome | biome: human-associated habitat; material: feces | host: Homo sapiens | place: Peru | collected 2012
CCTCGTCATCGGCGAGAACATCCAGGTCCGCCGCTTTGCCCGCTTCGCGGCCAACACCTCCACCCCGTATATCCATGCCGGCGGCAAGATCGGCGTGCTCGTCAACTTCAAGGTCGACGGCGGCATCGACGCCACCGAGATCGCCAAGGACGTTGCCATGCAGATCGCGGCGCTCAATCCCCGCTTCTGGGATAAGAGCCAGGTCTCTCAGGACGTTCTCGACGAGGAGAAGAAGATCATGATGGCTCAGATGGCCAACGACCCCAAGATGGCCAGCAAGCCCGAGCAGGTCCGCGAGAAGATCGTCATGGGCAAGCTCAACAAGTTCTATTCCGAGAACTGCCTGCTCCAGCAGGAGTTCGTCCGCGGCGACGTGTTCACCGGCACGGTCGAGCAGTATATCGCCGACGCCGCCAAGAAGCTCGGCGGCAAGATCGACTTCGTGGACGCCGTTCGTTTCGAGAAGGGCGAGGGCATCGAGAAGAAGCAGGAGAACTTCGCCGAAGAGATCGCTTCCATGATCAAGGGCTAAGGCTCCCGAGAGCAAATAACACAGAGGCCGGACACGGAAGTGTCCGGTCTCTTTTCTTGTGCAGAACGACGAAAAAACGCAGGTTTATTTTTGCAGGAGCAATGCAACAAAAATTGCAAAAATCCTTGTAAAGAGACGTGAAAAATGCTATAATAATTAAACTTATCGGGTAAATCCACCCGAGAATGAATTTTTTCGCAGGAGAGATTGCGTTGGGTACCCTGTCCGACCTATGGAATTCACTTGATTTTTCGGCAATGCTGTCGGCGCTGATGCGCCTGATTGCCGTATTTTTATGCCTGACGGTCCACGAGACCTGCCACGGCCTTGCGGCCTATGCGCTCGGCGACCCGACCGCGAAGCGGGAGCATCGGCTGAGCCTGAACCCGCTGCACCACATCGACTGGGTGGGCCTTGCGTGTATGCTGGTGCTCGGCTTCGGCTGGGCGAAGCCCGTGCCGGTGGATATGCGCTATTTCAAAAAGCCGAAGCAGGGCATGGCGCTCACGGCGCTGGCCGGACCGGTATCGAATTTTGTGCTGGCACTGCTTGCCCTGCTGTGCGCGCGGCTCGTCTATCATCAATACGGCGCGCTGTGGGATTTCATCTTTGACCTGCTGCTGACGACGGCGTATCTGAGCGTCGGTCTCGGGCTTTTCAACCTCATTCCCATCTCGCCGCTCGACGGCTCGAAGGTACTCTTTGCCTTCCTGCCGGACAGCGCGTATGAGAAGCTGATGCGCTACGAAAAATACGGTATGATCGCGCTGCTGATCCTTGTGTGGCTCGGCGTGGGCGACAATGTGCTCAGCACGGCGATCTATAACGTGTACGCTGCTATGATCAATTTCGTTTTCCGCGGCATCGTTTGAGCGCGGAGAGTGAACGGAGAAACGAATGGACAACCCTATTTTTAAGCTCGAGGGCGTGGTGCATGAGCGCTCGGCGGAGACGCTTCAGGATTTTGAAGGCCCGCTCGACCTCATCCTTTTCCTGCTCTCAAAAAATAAGATCGAAATACAGGACATTCCCATCGCGCTCATCTTAGAGCAATACCTTGCCTACCTTGAGCAGCGCAAGCAGCTTGACCTTGAGGTGGCGAGCGAGTTCATCACGATGGCGGCGCACCTGATGTACATCAAGACGCGGATGCTGCTGTCCATCGAGGACGAGGAAGCGCAGAACGAGATGGAGCAGCTCATTCAATCCCTGAAGGAGCGCCAGCAGAAGGACACCTATCTGCGCATCCGCACGCTGACCGAGACGCTGGGGCCGATGAGTGAGTTCGGACGCAACACGATGACGAAGAATCCCGAGCCGATGGAGCGCGGGAAGATCTACGAATACGACCACGAGAAGGCAGACCTGGTGCTGGCCATGCAGTCGATCTTCGATCGCGCGGAGAAGCTGGCGCCGCCGCCGCGCGCGGCCTTTGAGCAGATCGTGCAGCGCGAGCCGTATTCCGTCTCCGACAAGGCGGGCGAGATCGTGCGGCGGCTCAAGAGCTTCGGTATCACGCGCTTTTTGCTGCTGTTCCGCGGCGCGAAGAGCCGCAGCGAGATCGTGGCGACCTTTATGGCGGTGCTGGAGCTGTGCCGCGCGAGCGTGATCCGTCTCGCGGGCGGCGAGACCGACTGCACGGTGGACTGCGAGCAGGACGCACCGGAAACTTTTACATTGTGAGGAACGTATGGCACTGGAAACGATGGACTTACATGAGGTCCGCTCGGCGATGGAGGGCATCCTCTTTGCCGCCGGCGAGCCGGTGAATATCGACCGCATCTGTCTGGCGCTCGAGTTGGACAAGCCGACGGCGGAGCAGGTTTTGCAGGAGCTCGGCGACTACTACGCCTTCGAGCGCCGCGGCATCCGTCTGGTGCGGATGGAGAACTGCTATCAGCTCTGCTCCGCGCCGGATTACGCGGATATCATCCGCAAAGCGTTTGAGATCCGAAAGCCCGCGAAGCTCTCTCAGCCTGCGCTGGAGGTGCTGACCATCATCGCCTATTATCAGCCGACCACGCGCGCCTATGTCGATCAGGTGCGCGGTGTGGACAGCTCGTACACGATGGGACTTTTGCAGGAGCGTAAGCTCATCGAGGAGTGCGGACGGCTCCAGGTGCCGGGACGGCCCAGGCTCTACCGCACGACGAAGGAATTCCTGCGCGTGTTCCATTTGAGCTCGCTCGAGGAGCTGCCCGAGATGCCGGGACTTGAGGCGGACGGCCAGCTGCGGCTGGATACGGACGGTGCGATCCTTGACCCGACGCAGCTCACGGCTGCGGCGGAAAGCGAGCCGGACGCGGAGGAATAAGCGGACCGGACAGCGAACGGGAAGGGAGGCTTGACCATGACGGCGCTGGAGATCATCGGCATGATTCTGCTGCTCTTTCTTCTCCTTTCGCTGCTGCGCGTGGGCGCGATCGTCGATTTCGGCGGGGAGCTGCGCGTGCGGCTGCGCGTCGGTCCGGTCAAGCTGACGGTCCTGCCGAGGAAGGAAAAGAAAGCACAGAAGAAGGCAGCGGAAGCAGCCGGGAAAACGCCGGAGGAGAAGACAAAGCCGAAGGCGGCGGGCGGACACCGCCTGCCGAAGCTCAGCTTTCCCGAGCTGCGCGAGCTTGCGGGGACGGTGCTCGGCGCGCTGAAGCGGACGCTTCGCCGCACCTGCCGCCGCACGCGCATCGACCCGCTGGAGGTCGGCGTGATTTTTGCGGGCGACGATCCGGCGGACACGGCGCAGACCTACGGCTATGCCAACGCCGCGCTGTGGACTCTGATGCCGAAGCTCGAGGAGCTGTTCTATATCCCGAAGCCGTCCGTCTATCTGGGGATGGACTTCACCAAGGCGGAGACCTCGGCAGAGGGGACGGTCGGCGTATCGCTGCGCGTGTGCGACCTCTTTGCCATTCTCTTTACACTGGCGGCGCCGGTGGGAAAATGGTTCCTGCGTTGGCGCAGGACGCACGGGGGCGAGGCAAAAGCGGAGCCGCCGGCGGAGCGCGCGGCTGCGCCGGAAACGAACGAACCGGAAAAACAGACTGCATAGAAAGGAAGATCAAGATGGAGAACAAGGAAAAGAACTCGGTAAGCGAGCTGATGGAGACTACGATGACGAAGATCCGCGAAATGGTGGATTCCAATTCCGTCATCGGTGAGCCGATCACCACGCCGGACGGCGTGACGCTCATCCCCGTGTCCCGCGTGAGCCTTGGCTTCGGCAGCGGCGGCGGGACCTATGGCCAGACCAGCGAGCGCTTCGGTGGCGGCGGCGGAGCGGGCGTGAAGATCGACCCCGTGGCGTTCCTCGTCATCAAGGACGGGCAGACGCGCATGATGCCGGTCGCCGTGCCGGCGACCGCGACGGTGGACCGCGTACTGGAGATGGCGCCGCAGCTCATCGACCGCGTCGAGGGCTTCGTCAACAAGAAAAAGGAAGAGAAAGAATTTGTGTAAAAGCGGGCATACTGAAGTCATTCTGTAAAAAAGGGTGATGGAAGTTGACTCGTGTCGTGCAACGAAGGGCGGCGCTTGTGCTGATGGTATGCAGCCTGCTCGGCTGCGTGGACTGCGCGGCGGCGCAGAGCGCGCCGCAGACCGGCGCGGAGGCGTTCATTCTGATGGACGCCGGCAGCGGCCGGGTGCTGACCGGAAAAAACACCGAACGGGAGCTTGCGATTGCGAGCACGACGAAGATCATGACGGCGCTCGTGGCGCTTGAGACAGGAGACCTTTCGGACAAGGTGACTGTAAAGCAGAACCACTTGAAGGAAGGCTCGTCCATGTACCTGCGCGCCGGCGAGGTGTTGACGCTCGAGGAGCTGCTCTACGGGTTGCTGCTGCCGTCGGGAAACGACGCGGCGGAGTGCATCGCCGACCATTGCAGCGGCGGGGTAGAGCGCTTCGTCGCGAGAATGAATGAGAAGGCCGCGGCGCTCGGCATGACGCACACCTCGTTCGCGAACCCGAGCGGACTGGACGCGCAGGGACACTATTCCTGCGCGCTCGACATGGCGCGGCTCGCGGCGTATGCCATGCGTGAGCCGACCTTTGCGCGCATCGCCGCGACCAGAACGGCGGCGGTGGGCGAGCGGATGCTGGGCAACCACAACAAGCTGCTCGCGTCGCTTGAGGGCTGCACCGGTCTCAAGACCGGCTATACGGACAATGCAGGGCGCACGCTCGTGACCTGCTGCGAAAGAGACGGGATGCGTCTCATCGCCGTGACGCTCAACGACCGCAGCGACTGGGCGGATCACGCGGCGCTGTATGAGTACGGCTTCGCCGCCTTTGCGCGAAAGCGCGCGGTGACGCGCGGCGAGGAATACACCCTCGCGCCGGTGCGCGGCGGAACGCAGACGAGCGTGTCGCTCGCGGCGGGGGAGAGCTTCTTCTATCCGGTGACGGCGGGGGAGGAGCTGCTCGTATCGGCCAGGCTGCCGGAGGAGCTGACCGCTCCGCTCGCGGCGGGGCAGGCGGTCGGCGAGCTGATCGTTTCCATGGACGGAGAGGAGCTTGCGCGGGTGCCGCTCGTATGCGCGGAGCCGGTCGCGGCGGCCGAAAAAAAGCAGAGCCTGTTCGAGCGGCTGTTTGACCGGACAGGCTGAGGAAAAGAGGTGCTTTGCGCTGGCAGAGCGTTTGCAGAAGCTGATCGCCGCGGCGGGGCTGTGCTCCCGCCGGACGGCGGAGGAATGGATCGCCGCGGGGCGCGTGCGCGTCAACGGCGAGACCGCGACGGTCGGACAGAGCGCCGACCCGGAAACGGATACGATCTGCGTGGACGGCGTGCCGGTCACGCCGCCGGAGCGGAGGGTCTACCTGATGCTCAATAAGCCGCGCGGCTATGTCACCACGCTCAGCGACGAGCGGGGACGGCCCACGGCGGCGGAGCTGGTGGCGGACTGCGGGACGCGCGTCTATCCGGTCGGGCGGCTGGACCTCGACAGCGAGGGACTGCTGCTCTTCACCAACGACGGGGCATGGATGCAGCGCATCCTGCACCCGAGCCATGAGATCGAAAAGACCTATGAGGTCACGGTGGCGGGAGCGGTCGAGAACGCGGCGGCGGAGCTTGCCGCGGTGCGCTCCGTCGACGGAGAGCCGATCGCGCCCGCGCGGGTGCGTCTGCTGCGAAAAGGGAAGGAAACAGCGGAGCTGTCCGTCACTATCCATGAGGGGAAAAACCGCCAGATCCGGCGGATGTGTGCAGCGGTCGGGCTGCACGTCAAGCGCCTGCGCCGCGTGCGGGAGCACACCCTATCGCTCGGCGCGCTGCCGGAGGGCGGCTGGCGCGAGCTGACTGCGGACGAGGTCCGCGCATTTGAGCAAGAGAAGTGAGGAAAACACCCATGCCGAAGAACATTTTACATACCATCGAGAAGAACATGAGCAGCTTTTCCAAGGGGCAGAAGCTCATTGCCCGTTTTATACTGGAGGATTACGACAAGGCGGCGTTCATGACGGCGAGCAAGCTCGGCAAGACCGTGCAGGTGAGCGAGTCGACCGTGGTGCGTTTTGCGACGCAGCTCGGCTACGACGGCTACCCGAGTATGCAGCGAGCTTTGCAGGAGATGATCCGCGGCAAGCTCACGAGCATCCAGCGCATCAAGGCGTCGGAGGGGGAGCTGAGCGGCAGCGACCTGGTGACGAACGTGCTCCAGCGCGATATGGAAAAGATCCGTATGGCGATGGACCAGACCGACGGCTCGGAGTTCAGCCATGTGGTGGACATCATCGCGCAGGCGAAGCATATCTACATCGTGGGCTTCCGTTCCTCGTCGTTCCTGGCGGGCTATCTCAATTTCTATTTCCGCCTGATCTACGACAATGTGACGCAGGTGCAGGGCGGCGCCGCCGGCACCTTCGACCAGCTTTTCCGCGTGGGTCCCGGCGATGTGGTCATCGCCATCTGCTTCCCGCGCTACTCCGAGCTGGCGCTCAAGACGGTGCAGTATGCCAAGGATCGGGGCGCGACCATCATCGGCGTGACCGACAGCGAGATGTCGCCGGTGTATCAGATGTCCTCCGGCTCGCTGCTGGTGCGCAACGAGATGATCTCGTTCGTGGACTCGCTCGCGGCGCCGATGAGTATGCTCAACGCATTGATCCTTGCCGCCGCGCACAAGCAGGGAACGGATATTTCCGCGACCTTCAACGAGCTGGAGCACGTCTGGGATCGCTTCGGCATTTTCGGAAAGGTCGAGGATGAATAAGCAGCTCACGGTGATCGGCGGCGGAGCCGCCGGAATGATGGCGGCGATCTGCGCGGCGCGCAGAGGAACAGCCGTCACGCTGCTCGAGCCGAACGAGCGGCTGGGCAAGAAGCTCAACATCACCGGCAAGGGCCGGTGCAATGTGACGAACGACGCGGGCTGTGAGGAGCTGCTGGCAAACGTGCCGCAAAACGGGCGGTTTCTGTATTCCGCGTTCTCCCGCTTCGACGGGCGCGGTACGATGGCGTTCTTTGAGGAGCTCGGCGTGCCGCTCAAGGTCGAGCGCGGGCGGCGCGTGTTCCCGGTGTCGGACCGCGCGTTCGACGTGTCTGCCGCGCTGGAGCGGGAGCTCAGACGGCTGCGCGTCACGCTTGTGCGCGACCGAGCGGTGTGCGTGCTGACGGACGAGGTCGGCGCGGTGCGCGGCGTCAAGGGCGAGAAGAGTACATATCCCGCGCAGGCGGTCGTGCTGGCGACCGGTGGCGTGAGCTATCGGGGCACCGGCTCGACCGGCGAGGGACATCGCATGGCGGCGATGCTCGGGCATACGGTCACGCCGCTCACAGGCTCGCTCGTGCCGCTGCGCGCGGACGGCTGCGCGGAGCTGCAGGGCTTGAGCCTGCGGAACGTGGGGCTGACGGTCTACGAGAACGGAAAGAGGATCTACACCGATTTCGGGGAGCTGCTCTTCACGCATTTCGGCGTGTCCGGCCCGCTGGTGCTCTCGTCCTCGGCGCATATGCGGCACTTTGATAAAAAGAGCTATCGGCTGGAGCTTGACCTCAAGCCGGCACTCGACGAGCAGCAGCTCGATAAGCGCCTGCTGTCGGATTTTCAGAAGCACGCAAACAGCGACTTCTGCAACGCACTCGGCGAGCTTCTGCCGCAGAAGCTCATTCCCGCGGCGGTGGAGCGCTCCGGCATCCCGCCGCACGAGAAGGTACACGATCTCACGCGCGAGCAGCGCGCCGCGCTGCGGACGCTTTTGAAGCATTGGAGCATCGACGTTCTATCGCCCATGCCGGTGGAGAACGCCATCATCACCTCCGGCGGCGTCAAGGTCGGAGAGATCGACCCGAAAACGATGGCGTCGAAGAAGGTGCCGGGGCTGTATTTTGCCGGTGAGATCATCGACGTGGACGCCTATACGGGCGGCTTCAATCTGCAGATCGCGTGGGCGACCGGCAAGGCTGCCGGCGAAGCGGCAGCGGAGTATTTGACAGAGCGATAAAGGAAATGTACTTTACACATAGAGTGAGGGAAAAGCAGACGATGATACCCGAAAAGCACTTTGCCGTCGCGGTGGACGGCCCCTCCGGCGCGGGGAAAAGCACGCTGGCCAAGGCGATCGCGGCGAAGCTCGGCATTTTGTATGTGGATACCGGCGCGATCTACCGCACGATCGGCTACGCGGTGAAGCGGCGCGGCATTGAGCCGCGCGATGAAGCCGCTGTCCGCGCGATCCTGCCGGAGCTGGAGATCGGTATGCGCTATGAGGCGGACGGTGAGCAGCACATGCTGCTCAATGGACAGGACGTGACGCGCGAGATCCGGCTGCCGGAGATCTCCATGTACGCGAGCGCCGTGTCGGCGCTGCCGGCGGTGCGCGCGTTCCTGCTGGAAATGCAGCGCGATCTGGCGCGGAAGCACAGCGTCATTATGGACGGGCGCGACATCGGCACGGTGGTGCTGCCGGACGCCGAGGTGAAGATCTTTCTGACGGCGTCCGCCGAGGTGCGCGCGCAGCGCCGCTGCCTCGAGCTGGAACAGCGCGGCACGCCGAAGCCCTACGACGAGGTGCTGCGTGAGCTCAATGAGCGGGACTACAACGACTCCCACCGCGCGGCCGCGCCGCTCCGGGCGGCGGAGGACGCAATGGTCGTCGATACCTCCGCGCTCGATTTCGACGCGAGCAGGGAAGCGCTGCTCGCCCTGATCCGGGAGAAGCTGCAATGAACCATGTTTTTTTTGGCATCATCTGGGTGCTCGCGCAGATACTGCGGCTGCTGTACCGCATCGAGGTGAAGGGACTGGAGAACCTGCCGCGGAACGGTGTGCTGCTCTGCCCGAACCATGCGAGCGACCTTGACCCCGTGCTCATCGGCATCTGCCTGCCGATCAACTACCGCCTGCATTTCATGGCGAAGGAGGAGCTGTTCCAGAACCGCTTGTTCGGCCGCATCCTCCGCGCGCTGGGGGCGTTTCCGGTAAACCGCGAGGGAGCGGACATCCAAGCGGTCAAGACCGCGATGAAGGTCATCCACGAGGGCGAGAATCTGCTCATTTTTCCGGAGGGAACGACCATTCACGATGGCGTGGGCTACCACGACGGTCTGCCGGCGCACGCCCATTCCGGCATCGCGATGATCGGCGTGCGCTCGGGCGCGACGCTCGTTCCGGTATTCGCGGACGGGAAGAAGAGAATGTTCCGCAAGACGACGATCATTTTCGGCGAGCCGTATGTGCCGCAGATCACGGGACGGCGCGGGACCTCCGAGGAGCTGCAGAAGGTCGCGGACGATGTGCTGCGCGAGGCGTATGCGCTCGGCGGTCAGGCGGTGGGAGGCGCGCCGCTGTGAGGGTCATTCTTGCTAAGACCGCAGGCTTCTGCTACGGCGTGGAGCGCGCGGTCGCGCTCGCGCACGAAACGGCCAAGGCGCATGGCGGCGCGATGCTCGGGAGCGTTATCCACAACGCCAATGTCGTCGCGGAGCTGGAGCGCGAGGGAATGCGTCTGATCGCGTCGCCCGAGGAGGCGGCAGCGGGGGAGACGGTGCTCATCCGCTCCCACGGCGAGAGCCGGGAGGTGCTGGAGGAGCTGCAGGCACGCGGCGCGGAGATCGTCAGCGCGACGTGCCCGAACGTGCGGCACATTCAAAGACTTGTCACCGAGGCCGAGGCCGCGGGGCGGCAGGTCGTCATCATCGGCGAGCACGACCACCCCGAGGTGCAGGGCATCGCAAGCTGGTGCAGGGGCGCAAGGATCTTCGGAAACGCCGAAGAAGTTGCGAAATGGGCGGAGGAAACGGCGGAAATTGCCGATTTGCCCATAACGATGGTCGCGCAGACCACCTGTATTCGTGCGCTTTGGGAAAGTTGCGTGAAATTTCTAAAAAAAGAGTGTACAAATCTGAAAATTGATGATACAATATGCAATGCTACGCAAAAGCGTCAATCGGAGGCGGCGGAGATCGCTTCTTCGGCGGACGTGATGGTGGTGGTCGGAGACCGGAAAAGCGCTAACACCAGACATTTGACGGAGATCTGCAAAGAGAACTGCACGCGCGTCTATCAGATCGAGGACGCCGACGAGCTCTCGCCGGACATGTTTCATGGCTGTACTGTTGCGGGCCTGACGGCTGGTGCCTCCACTCCTGCGGGCATCATTAAGGAGGTATATGCAACCATGACGGAAGAAATCAAGACCATTGAAGGTAACGAGACCTTCGAAGAAATGCTCGACAAATCTTTTAAGACTTTAAATACAGGAGATAAGGTGACCGGTATCGTCACGGCCATCGGTGCGACCGAGATCCAGGTCGACCTGGGCTGCAAGCAGGCGGGCTACATTCCCGTCAGCGAGCTTTCCAGTGATCCCGACGCCAAGGTCGAGGACATCGTCCATGTCGGCGACGAGATCGAGACCTACATCGTCCGCGTCAACGACGTGGAGGGCTATGCCACCCTTTCCAAGAAGCGCCTCGACGCGGTCAAGGTCTGGGAGGACATCGAGAATGCCGTTGAGAACAAGACCGTTCTCGAGGGCATCGTCACCGAAGAAAACAAGGGCGGCATCGTCGTTTCCGTCAAGGGCGTGCGTGTGTTCGTTCCCGCTTCCCAGAGCGGTCTGCCCAAGGACAGCGACCTGAGCCAGCTCATCAAGCAGCGCGTTCAGCTCCGCGTCACCGAGGTCAACCGTGCCCGCCGCCGCGTCGTCGGCTCCATCAAGGCTGTGCAGAACGAGGCCCGTGCGGCCGCGCAGGCTGAGATCTGGGCCAACATCGAGGTCGGCAAGCACTATGACGGCGTGGTCAAGTCCATGACCAGCTACGGCGTGTTCGTCGATATCGGCGGCGTGGACGGTATGGTCCACATCTCTGAGCTGAGCTGGAGCCGCATCAAGAATCCTGCCGAGGTCGTCTCTGTCGGCGATCATCTCGACGTGTACGTTCTCTCCTTCGATCCCGAGAAGCACAAGATCTCTCTTGGCGTGAAGGACCGCACCCAGAATCCCTGGGATGTGTTCATGAACACCTACAAGGTCGGCGACGTGGCCAACGTCCGCATCGTCAAGCTGATGACCTTCGGCGCGTTTGCTGAGGTCGTTCCCGGCGTGGACGGTCTGATCCACATTTCCCAGATCGCGGACCGCCGCATCGACAAGCCCTCCGACGTTCTGGCCGAAGGCGACAAGGTCGATGCGAAGATCATCGCCATCGACGAGGATAAGAAGAAGATCTCTCTGAGCATCCGTGCGCTGCTCACGCCCGCTGCGGAGGAAGAGGCTCCCGTCGAGGAGTAAATCCATACTGAATGAAAAAGGACAGGCTCTGCCTGTCCTTTTTTCTGCCTTCTTTCGGAAATTAGGCTTTTCAAGCGGGAAGATGTGTGGTAGAATACTCCTGTTGACAAAGTTTTAACAAAACCCCTTTACCATATTCATTCAGGAGGAGACCAACGATGAACGTTCAGGAACTCTATCAGAAGAAGCTGACCACCGCCGCCGAGGCGGTCAAGGCCGTCAAGAGCGGCGACTGGGTCGATTACGGCTGGTGCACGAACCATCCCTACACGCTCGACAAGGCGCTTGCCGCCCGTCAGAGCGAGCTGCGCGACGTCAAGGTCCGCGGCGGCGTGACGATGTGGATGCCCGAGATCTGCAAGGCGGAGGACGCCGGCGAGCACTTTACATGGCATTCCTGGCATTGCAGCGGCATCGACCGCAAGATCATCGCCAAGGGAATGGGCTATTTCTCTCCCATGCGCTACAGCGAGCTGCCGCGCTTCTATCGCGACGGCAACGCCAAGGTGGATGTGGCGATGATCCAGGTCACGCCGATGGACAAGCACGGCAACTTCAGCTATGCGCTGGCCTGCTCGCATCTGGCGGATATGCTCGATAACGCCAAGACGGTCATCGTCGAGGTCAACGAGAATCTGCCGTGGGTCTACGGCCTGAACGGCTGCGAGATCAACATTGCCGACGTTGATATGGTCGTTGAGGGCGAGAACCCGCCCGTGGCGCAGCTCGGCGCGGGCGGCGCGCCGACCGAGGTCGACACCGCGGTGGCGAACCTCGTCGTGCCGCAGATCCCGAACGGTGCCTGCCTGCAGCTCGGCATCGGCGGTATGCCGAACACCATCGGCTCGATGATCGCGCAGTCCGACCTCAAGGACCTCTCCGTTCACACCGAGATGTATGTGGACGGCTTTGTGGATATGGCGATGGCCGGCAAGATCACCGGCAAGCACAAGCAGCTCGACAAGGGCCGTCAGGTCTTCGCGTTTGCCGCCGGTACGCAGAAGCTCTATGATTACATGGACCGCAACCCGGACGTCATGGGCGCGCCGGTCGATTACACGAACGACGTTCATGTCATCTCGCAGATCGACAACTTCATTTCCATCAACAATGCCATCGACTGCGATCTCTTCGGTCAGGTCAACGCCGAATCCGCCGGCATCAAGCACATCTCCGGCACGGGCGGCCAGCTTGACTTCGCCATGGGTGCATATCTTTCCAAGGGCGGCAAGAGCTTTATCTGCATGTCCTCGACCGTCACCGGCAAGGACGGCACGGTCAAGAGCCGCATCGTTCCCACGCTGACGCCCGGCTCCATCTGCACCGATCCGCGCTCCTGCACGCACTATATCGTCACCGAGTACGGCATGGTCAACCTCAAGGGTCTGTCCACCTGGGAGCGCGCCGAGGCGCTGATCTCCGTGGCACATCCCGACTTCCGCGAGCAGCTCATCGCCGACGCGGAGAAGATGCACATCTGGCGCAGAAGCAACAAGTAAGCCTGCTGTTTGATACAAAAGGGCGGCCCGAAGGGGCCGCCCTTTTTCCTGCCGTAGGTGCGGGATCGGGCGTGATTTTTGAGCAGGAGGCAGAAAAAACTTGAAAAATATTCGGACTTGAGCTATACTATATACAGAGGGGAAATGACCCTTTTGCGGTTTTCTATGTTGTGTGACCGAAAATTTTTGACAGGAGGCGGGCGTCATGTTCTGCGTAGGGGATAAGATCGTGCATCCGATGCACGGAGCCGGTGTGATCGAAAGCATCGTGGACGAGAAGATCGGCAGGGACCTTGTCCGGTTTTATGTGTTCCGGATGCCTGTCTCCGGCCTGACGCTCAAGATCCCGACGGCGAACAGCGAGATGATCGGAGTCCGCGCAGTCTCGTCAGCAGAGACGATCGAGCGCGTGCTCGCGGAGCTCCCGAAGCTGAGCGTGGACATGACGACGAACTGGAACCACCGCTACCGCGAGAATATGGAGCGCATCAAGAGCGGCGACCTGCTGGAGGTCGCAGGCGTGATCAAGGCGCTGATGCACCGCGACGGCGAGCGCGGGCTCTCCACCGGCGAGCGCAAGATGCTGCACAACGCCAGACAGATCCTGCTTTCGGAGGTCGTGCTGGCCGAGGATGTGGAGTACGCCGACGCGGAGGCGCGTGTCAATGCGGCCATGATGGCGGAGGAGAGCGCATGAAAAAGCTGCTTGGGAGGCTGCTGGGCAAAGGCGTTTCCGCCGTTCGTCCGACCTGCACGGCGATCCTTGCCGCGGCGGGCAGCTCGCAGCGGATGGGCGGCGAAAATAAGCTCCTGCTGCCGCTGGATGGGATGCCGGTGCTGGCGCACACGCTGCGCGCGGTCGACGCGGCGCAGAGCGTGGACGAGATCGTGATCGCGGCGCGGGAGGAGGACCTGCTGACTTACGCGGAGCTCTGCAAGACCTATGGCATTCGCAAGCCGGTCAAGGTGGTCGTGGGCGGCGCGACAAGACAGGAATCCGTGCTGCGCGCGGCGCTGGAGGCAAGAGCCGACGCGAAGCTGCTTGCTGTCCAGGACGGAGCGCGTCCGCTCGTGACGCCGGAGCTGTTCGACGCGGTGGTACTGCGCGCGGCGGTGTGCGCCGCGACGGCTCCTGCTGTGCCGGTGCATGACACCATCAAGCTCGCACGGGATCGCCGCGTGACGGAAACGCCGGATCGCTCCATGCTCTTTGCGGTGCAGACGCCGCAGGTTTTTGACGCCGGACTTCTGAAAGCAGCGCTGCAATCCGCGCTGACGGAGCACGCGGCGCTGACGGACGATTGCTCCGCGGTAGAGCGCCTTGGCAAGGCAGTCTACTTGACAGATGGCGACGAGGAAAACATCAAGATCACCACACCGCTCGACCTGATCGTCGCAGAGACGATCCTGCGCCGACGGGAGGAACGGGAGGCGGAGGAATGACGGGTCTGCGCATAGGACACGGCTATGACGTCCACCGCCTGACGGAGGGGCGGAGGCTCATTCTCGGCGGCGTAGAGGTGCCGTATGAAAAGGGCCTGCTCGGCCACAGCGACGCCGATGTGCTGACGCACGCCGTCATGGACGCTCTGCTCGGCGCGGCGGCGCTGGGCGATATCGGCAAGCTCTTTCCCGATACGGACGCGGCTTACGCCGGGATCTCGAGCATCCTGCTGCTCGAGCGTGTGGCGGAGCGGCTGCGTGAGGCGGGATATGCCGTCGTCAACCTTGATGCGACGGTTTTGGCGCAGGCTCCGAAGCTCGCGCCCTACCGTGAGCGGATGCGGGAAAACCTTGCCCGCGTGCTTGCGCTTGACGTCTCCCACATCAGCGTCAAGGCGACGACCGAGGAGGGACTCGGCTTTACCGGAGAGGGACTTGGCATCGCGGCGCACGCGGTCGCGCTGCTTGAGAAAATAGGATAAGAAAAAGGACGGCTGAAGCCGTCCTTTTTTGCTATGCAAACGCATGGCAAAAATAGATATGTGCACTTTCCTCGCCCCTGTGGGGCAACCGGAAAGGATGCACAAAAGCTTCACGCACCGGCCTTTGTGCATTTTTGTGGTGCGGTGCTTGTGCGTGAAGCTTCATGCGTCTATGCCGCAGGCGTCCATCGCGGCGAAGAGCCGCGCGCGGTTTTCTTCGCTCATTTCGCACAACGGCAGACGGAGAAGATCGCTGCACAGTCCCATGCGCGCCATCGCGGTCTTGACCGGAATGGGATTGACCTCGCAGAAGAGCGCCCGGATGAGCGGAGCAAGGCGAAGCTGTTCGCGTCCTGCCTCCAAAATGCGGTCGGCAAGGCACAGCTCCACCAGCCTGTGCATTTCGCGCGGAACGATGTTTGCCGCGACGGAGATCACCCCCGCGCCGCCGAGCGCGCAGACGGCGGCGGTGTCCTCGTCGTTGCCGGACCAGACGGAGAAGCCGTCGCCGCAGAGGTTAAGGGTCTCCTGGATCAGGGCGAAGCTGCCGGAGGCCTCCTTGACGCCGACGATGTTCGGGTGCTGCGCGAGCACGGCGTAGGTCTCGGCGGTGCAGCTCACGCCGGTGCGGGAGGGGACATTGTAGACGATGAGCGGGCGGTCGACGGCGTCGGCGACGGCGGTGAAGTGGCGCACGAGCCCGCGCTGCGTCGCCTTGTTGTAGTAGGGCGTGACGACCAGAACGCCGTCCGCGCCCGCTGCACAGGCCTCACGCGAGAGTGCGATGGCGGAGGCGGTGTTGTTCGAGCCGGTGCCGACGATGACAGGGACGCGGCCGTTTACCTGCCGGACGGACCGCTCGATGATCTCGGCGCGTTCGGCATAGGTCAGCGTCGCGCCCTCGCCGGTCGTCGCGCAGAGGATAAGCGCATCGGTGCCGGAGGCGATATGCCATTCGATCAGCTGCTCAAGGGCGGGGAAGTCGATGCCGTCGGGCGTCATTGGCGTCACGAGCGCAACGCCGGAGCCGCGGAATAAGGATTGGGACATGATGGAAGCTCCTCTCTTTTTTGATAGCAGCGTGGAAAATATTGCCGGGAGAAAAAGAACGGTTTTCCTTGAATCCTTGCGCATTTTATCCTATAATGTAGAAATGCAGGGAAATGCGGCCAATGGAGGACCCCTATGAAACGATTCCGGAATACGATCATCTTGAGTGTGCTGCTTGCGCTCACGCTGTGTGTCGGCGCGCAGGCCGCAGAGAATACTATGCTCAAGGTCGGCTTAAAATACGGCACGAACGCTCTTTTTACGGCGCGGCTGCAAAACTACAACGATACGCTCAGCGGCTCCGGCTACGAGTTCGGCTATTACGATGCCGACCGCAGCTTCGTTCCGCTCGCCGCGACGGATGAGCAGAGGATCACCGTTACGGTGGACAGCAACGCCTACGTTTCCGGCGGCGTGTGCTATGAGGCGCGGCCGACGAATTACTCCACCATCCTCGGCGCCTACCACATTGAGCTGCTCACGGCGTTCGGCAGCTACGAGGAGGCGCTTGCGGTGGCGCAGAGCTACCCGAAGGGCTTCGTCGCCTACATCGACGGGGAGTATCGTGTGCGCGTCGGCAACCACGCGAGCTACGATGAGTCCGCGCGCGTGCTGTCGGAGACGAATGTGCTGGCCTATGGCGCGCAGATCGTAACGCCGAGCAGCACCGGCGTGGTCGTGTCGGTCACGGATACGGACACCGTCCTCTTTGAGTTCGACTGCTCGGGCCTTCGCAGCCTCGGCGTCCGCCCACGCTCGGTGAGCGGGGAGAAGACGGTGACGTGGTTCTCCGGCTATCGCTACTATGGCGGCTTTGAATACCAGCGCACGACCGGCGGCTACATCAGCGTCATCAACGTGCTGGATATCGAGGATTACGTCAAGTGCGTCATTGCGGCGGAGATGTCGAACGACTGGCCGCTCGAGGCGCTCAAGGCGCAGACGGTCTGCGCGCGCACCTACGCCGCCGCACAAACGCGCCACCGCAGCGCGGGCTTCGACGTCTGCTCGACTGTGGACTGTCAGGCGTATCGCGGCATGGCGCTCTCCAATGAGCGCTCCGACGCGGCGGCGGAGGAGACGCGCGGCGTCTATCTCTACTACAACGGCGAGCTGGTGACCAACGCGGTCTACTACTCCTGCAACGGCGGCGCGAGCGAGAGCTGCAAGAACGTCTGGGGCAGCGAGGTGCCGTATCTGCAGGGCAAGCTCGATCCTTACGAGGCAAGCGTCGCGTGGCGCTTCTCCCGCTACTACTGGTCGTTCACCGCGACCGGCGACGAGCTGCGCGAGGTGCTCAAGTCCGAGGCCAATACCGACATCGGGCAGGTGCAGAACGTCTATGTGTCCGAATACAGCGACACGGGCAACGTCATTGCCATCACCTATGAGGGGACCCGGGGCAGCTACACCGCGCGGCGCGAGAAGTGCCGCACGCTCCTCAACGGCGTGTACGACCATATCAACGTGCGCAGTATGCGCTATACCGTCACCGGCGGCGACGCGAGCACCTACTACGTCAACGATGCGCAGAGCTCGGTGACCGGCACGGGTGGGCTGTATGTGATCGACGGCGACGGCACGGTCACGCCGAACAATGCCGGCGCGAAGGATACCTACGTCATTACATCGGGCGGCGTGCAGTCGCTCGAGCGCAAGAGTGCGAACACGAGTAATACCTTCACCTTCTCCGGCTCGGGCTGGGGCCACAACGTCGGCATGAGCCAGTGGGGCGCGTTTGCCATGGCGGAGCAGGGCTATACCTATCGCGACATTCTGAATTTCTACTACACGGGCATCACGCTGAGCTGATGCGGAAAGAAGCAAGATGAAAACAAGCGATTTTTACTACGACCTCCCGCCGGAGCTGATCGCACAGACACCGCTGGAAAAACGCGACGAGTCGCGCCTGCTGTGTCTCGATAAGGCAACGGGGGAGTGGTCGCACCACCACTTTTATGAGCTGCCGGATTTTTTGAGGGCGGGGGACTGCCTGATTTTGAACAATTCCCGCGTTCTGCCGGCGCGTCTGCTGGGACACCGTTTGCCCGGCGGCGGAGCCTGCGAGGTGCTGCTGCTGCAGGACAAGGGCGATAAGGTGTGGGAGTGCCTTGTGCGTCCGGGCAAGCACCTGCGCGAGGGTGCGCGGGTGAGCTTCGGCGACGGCGAGCTGACGGCGGAGATCGCCGAGGTCCTGCCGGACGGCAACCGCCTGGTACGCTTCGACTACGAGGGAATTTTCCTTGAGGTGCTCGAACGGCTCGGCAAGATGCCGCTGCCGCCCTACATCAAGGAGGAGCTGCAGGATCAGGAACGCTACCAGACCGTCTACTCCAAGGTCAACGGCTCGGCGGCGGCCCCCACGGCGGGTCTGCACTTCACGCCGGAGCTTCTGGAGAGGATCGCTGCCAAGGGCGTCGGCGTCGGCTATGTGACGCTGCACGTCGGGCTCGGCACGTTCCGACCGGTCAAGGAGGACGAGATCGAGCAGCACGATATGCACAGCGAATACTGCACCATTCCGCAGGAGACGGCGGATCTGATCAACCGCACGAAGGCAAACGGCGGGCGTG
>OJAM01000465.1_pt1 | contig 18123 bp, 18 predicted proteins | sample 1589071 | NCBI WGS metagenome assembly OJAM01 (sample SAMN03283243) | human gut metagenome | biome: human-associated habitat; material: feces | host: Homo sapiens | place: Peru | collected 2012
TTGCTTCTGTCAGACAAGTACTTTTCCCACTTCGCCAAAGCCTGCGCGCTAAGATCCTCCCGATGAATTGATACTGTCATCCAGTGTCATCAATATGCAGGATCCGGATATGCAGGAAAAATACACTGCAACTGCCGCGTTTAAGAATATCGTAGGCTTGTCTCAGAATGGGGTGCTGTGGGTGTTCATATGGTAATCTCGATGAATCGCGTTTCTAGGGGCGTGATAACCAAAGAGATAAAGGAGAATTTCCCTATAAGGATGGGATTCCGCATGTTTGACAAACGAGGTTCCATAGTCGCTTTGGATACGCCAGGAGCGGAGCGGCTTGACGGAAATGGTGACATGCTTCTGCTTCGCGGGCCTGATGTGGAAAGGGTGCATGGCACGTTCCTCTCCACTGATGAATGTATGTCGATTAAGGCCAATGAATGAGGTAGAGCGGATTTATTTTGCTACCTTTATGGGGATAAACCTGCATTGACATGAACATTCTTCATCTCTCGGATACCCATGGGGCGCATCGCAGTCTTGGCCGGCTTCCTGAGGCGGACGTGATTGCCCACTCGGGAGACATTGCCATGAACGGATCATCCTCGGAGGCACTGAACTTTATGAGATGGTTCAGCGCCCTTCCCTATGCCCATAAGATTTTCGTGGCGGGGAACCACGACGCATGCCTGTATGGTGCCGTAATTGACGGACTTGACTCCAATTGCCATTATTTGTGCAACAGTTCGGTGGAGATTGACGGCGTGACATTCTATGGGGTCCCCATGTTTATGGAGGACTGCAGTTCCAGACGCCAGAAGGAGTTCTATGAAATGATTCCTGACGGCGTGGATGTGCTGATTACCCATGCCCCGCCATACGGAATCCTCGACCGGGACGGAAGCATCCATTACGGCTCCAATGAGCTGCTCTCGCGTGTGACGGCAGTCCGTCCCCGGATACATCTTTTCGGCCATATCCATAAGGCCAATGGCCTGGAGGAAAGAGACGGAACCGTCTTTTCCAATGCTGCCATGATGGATGAGCATTACGGTACGCTGCTTGAGCCGCATTTGATTAATTTGTAGATTATGGAAGAAAAATTGGAAAAATATCAGAAGACGATTGATCTGTGCAGTTCAATCATGAAAATAATCAAGGCGGAGAGGATGTCCAATACGAAGAAGGGCAAGTACGTCAATGTATTTTCCCTTTGGAATGAGTTTTCCGGCATAAGTGAACCCATCCATAGCCGAATCCTGCATTTTTTCCTTTCGGATAATCCGATGCATGGACAAGGCAAATTGTTCTTGTCTGCGTTTTTGGAGTATATTGGTTTTGAGAAGGACAAAGGCAATGAGGAATGGATAATAACGGCTGAAGAAGGGCGTGTGGATGTTTTGTTAAGAAGACAGAATCCGTTAGGCGCTGTCATAATTGAGAACAAATCCAATTGGGCAGGAGATCAACCTAACCAATTGTACCGGTATTGGTATGAGAATATTCACAAGTGCAAGGAAGATCGCGATACTGATTATTATTCGAAACACCCTGAGTACAAAATAGTTTATTTGGTGCCGGATAGAACCAAACATATTAATTCCAATTCAATTTCACGTCCGGTTGACTATCCTGAAGACTTGCCGGAAGAACTACCTATGGAACTAAAAGTGATGACTTTTCACGAGGCTATCCCTGAGTGGTTAGGAAAATGCATGGATAGACTGCCGGCAGAGAATACTCCGCTCCGAAATCTGATTGCCCAGTATATTGAATATTGTAAACAGTTATAAGGAAATGAATGAGATTGTGAATGTTTTGAGTTTATTTAAAACTGCAGAAGACTGGAACTCGTTTGTGGAACTCTCCAACATGAAGGACATGATGGTTCGCGAACTGAAGAGTCGTCTATTGACTGAGATGAGGATAATTGCTGAATCCAATTTGTCCGGAGCCGGTTGGAGGTATGATGCTAAGGATGATTATATATCCATTGTTTTACAGAAACATCATTCACTGAGTATTTGTATAGAGTGGAGCCACTGGTCTTGGTATAAACGAGGAGCGGGGATATGGATTAATCCTTCTGAAATCCTTCCTGAAAAATTTATTGAGAAGGTTAATGCCAATGCCGATTTGAAAGCCTTTTTGACAGCCAATGACTTTCATGAGAGTCGGGAAAATGCGTGGTATCCGTTTATGAAGACAATTCCGGCAAAGGTGTTTTTCCAAAAAGACAGCAATGATTCTTGTAGGCTTGTGGAAGAATGCCTGTTCAGGGCTAAACAAGATGCAAAGGGGTTGGCGGACAATTTATGGAAGGAAGTATTCAAACCATTTGTGGAGAATAAAAACGTAATAAGTATGTTGGTTGATGCTCTTCAATAGTATACTTATTACGCACTGTTTTTGAAATTATTACCATAGAGGCTAAATCTTATAATTCCCCTGCCATCCTCCTGATGTCATCAACCATTTCGTCGCGCAGCTCTTCCGGCTCCAGCACTTCGACAGAAGGCCCGTGGCTCAGCAGTTCCTGCTTGAAGTCGAAGGTCGGGATCAGTCTGTATCTGTAGACGGTGTGGGTGTCGTCCGATTTCTCCTCGATCTTTTGCTGGGAGCTGTGGAGAGGCAGAGTGTCGAAATATTTCGTCTGGCTAATCTGCTGCAAATTAACCGTACCCGCAAGTCTTCGCATAGTCCGGGGTCCGTTACGAAATGGACATAGCATTCCGGCGTTTGCTGGGTCAAGTAACCGACAGGAGTTCCCTCCCCATCCAGAACTAAGCCGATGCGCTGACACATGGCTTTGCAGATGGAGAGTGTTTCAAGACGTGTTACTTCACTTTCTTTCGAAGAAGAGAAGACTATGCCGAAACGGAGATATCTGGTCAGATCTTCATTGAAAATACCTCTCTAAACTAACCATGGGTAATCTTGCTCTTAATTTTGTTAACCACAGCGCCTTGCATATAGATTTTGGTTTGATTATGGTCGGAATGATTACAAATATTTCCGACTACGAAGATGCCGATTATCTTTTAAATGACAATGTGTTTTCTATTGAAATGAGACATAATATCCTCAAATGTTTTCTTGATATAGTCAAATCGGTGACAGATTGCACTGTTGTCGGGGTTATTGAAATCCTCCCTGAATTTCGGGCCTGGTTCTTTGGCATGGATGAGACGGATTTCACGCCCTTTGCTGATCAGATCGGCAAGTACGCCCAGGAGAGGACGCTCGCCGACATACAGATTCTTTATGTCGGCAGTTCCGATCCAAAGGTGTTCTTTCACGTTTGCAATGCGGGCTATGACTTCCTGGAAGTGCGCTTCGTCTGCGACGTACTGTATCATACTTAATGTCCTTTTCTTGCAGACGCAAGTTAAAACGCGTCATTGCGAAAGTGTGGCATAAAAGATAAGGTCGTTTACATTAAGAGTATTACCGAAAATTGTGCAGTGTTTCTGCACAATTTTTATTTATCTTGCGCCGCATTTCCTAATATTTCTTAAATTTGCATTTAAGATAAGCATATTACCATTTTCTCTGAATGGCTACAAACAAGCATGCCATGATCAGGTATCAAGCCCTTGATGCCTGTTTCGCCAATCGGTATAAGAGGTTCTACATAGAGGACCTCATAGAAGCGTGTAATAAGGCGCTTAAGGAGTTCTACATCTCCAAGGAAGACCACATCAATGACGTTGAATATTACGTTAAAAAACGCACGATATTTAATGACATCGCGTTTATGCAGAGCGCGGAGGGTTGGAATGCTCCCATTAAACGCTATTATGTGGGACGGCGGTGTTACTACCGTTATGAGGATGAGGGCTTTTCTATCAACAAGAAAGACTTCTCTGAGGCCGAACTAGATAAGATTGATGAAGCTCTTATTATGCTCAACAGGCTCAACGGTACTTCCGGTTTTGACTGGGTTAGTGAGTTCGTCGCGAATTTCGAGGACAAGCTGGGTCGCAAGAGGAACACCACCCCGGTCATCGGGTATGAGAAAAATCCCTTCCTAACCGGTATCGAGAATCTATCTGTACTTTACAACTACATCGTTAATAAACAGGTGGTCAAGATAAAGTATAAGCATTTCACTAGAGGCGAAATGAAGCACATTATGCATCCCTACTACCTCAAGCAGTATAACAACAGGTGGTTCTTGTTTGGTATCACAGAGCGTGACAAGGACGTTTTGACCAACCTGCCTCTGGATCGCATTATCAGCATTGAGCCGGTGCAGATAGAATACATACCTAACACGCAATTTGACTTTGAGGAATACTTTGATGATGTTGTGGGCGTATCCGTTCCCCGTGAAGGGAAGCCAGAGAAGGTAGTACTGAAGTTTAATAAATTCCGCTTCCCTTATGTGGTTACAAAGCCCCTTCATCCTTCTCAGGTTGAACTGGATAGGGAGAATTGCATCATTCAACTGAACGTTTTTCTTACTCCGGAGTTAGAATCACTCATCTTCTCTTACGGCGACCACGTAGAAGTTCTTGAACCAGCCTCCTTGAGAGAGACCTTTCGCCAGAAAATAAAATTATTGACAGAAAAATATAATTGTGTAGAATGAGTGCACAATAAGCCTTTACCTTTGCACTCGAAATAACACAAACACACAAACGATATGATCCAAAGCGAAGCACAGCTCGAGCAGCAGTTCCTGGAAAAACTCCAGGAGATGAAATACACCTACCGCAGCGACATCCGTGACCTGGATGCGCTTGAACGCAATTTCCGCCAAAAATTCGAGCGGCTCAATTTCGTCTCTCTCTCGGATGATGAATTCCGAAAGTTCCTGCAGGAGAACGTCACGGCCGATGTATTCACCGCCTCCAAGCGCCTGCGCGAGAAACAAACATTCGTGCGGAACGACGGTACCACCTTCGACTACAGCCTTGTGAACCTGCGGGACTGGTGCAAGAATGACTATGAGGTGGTGAACCAGCTCACTATCAATACCGCCAATAGTAGCCAGCGCTACGACGTCATCATCTTGGTCAACGGCCTGCCACTGGTACAGATTGAGCTCAAGCGCCACAGCGTTTCGCCGATGAAGGCTGTTGAACAGATTGTCCGCTACAAGCAAGACCGCGGAAACGGCTACACCAATACGCTGATGTGTTTCATGCAGCTCTTCATCGTCAGCAACGGCGGCAGCGACACTATGTACTTTGCCAATAATAACGACGAGCACTTTCACTTCGACGCTACCAATAACTATCTTCCCGTCTATCACGCAGCCGACGAGAGCAACCACAAAATTGCGGAACTCTTCAAATTCTCCGACATGATGCTCCCCAAGTGCACCCTCGGCCGCCTCATTAGCCGTTATATGGTGCTCGTGGAGACAGAGAAGAAGATTCTTGTTATGCGTCCCTACCAGATTTATGCTGTTGAAAGCATCGTTAACTGTGTCTCGGAAAACAACCAGAACGGCTACATCTGGCATACCACCGGCAGCGGCAAGACCCTCACCAGTTTCAAGGCCTCGACCTTGCTCAAATACAACAGTGACATTGAGAAATGTGTCTTCGTCGTGGACCGTAAGGATCTCGACAAGCAGACCCGTGATGAATTCAACAAATTCCAGGAAGGCTGCGTCGAACAAAACGCAAACACCGCAGCCCTCGTAAGTCGCTTGGAAAGCACCGACTATGCCGACAAGGTCATTGTTACAACCATCCAGAAGCTCGGCATCGCCCTGGATCCGACCAACAAGAACAAGTTTCACCAGCGCCTGGAGCGCCTGAGAGACAAACGCATCGTCTTCATCTTCGACGAATGTCACCGCAGCCAGTTCGGTGAGAATCACGCCGCTATCCGGAACTTCTTCCCGAAGGCCCAGCTTTTCGGCTTCACAGGTACTCCGATATTCGAGGAGAACAGCAGCTACACACGCATAAACGGCCAGCAGGCAGAGTATGTCACCACCAAGGATATATTCCAGAAATGCCTGCACCAGTATACCATCACCAACGCCATCACGGACAACAACGTCCTGCGCTTCAAGGTGGAGCACTACGGCAACACGGATGCCGACGGGAATCCTATCAATGAGCCCCTTAACATCTGGCAAATCGTAAAGCACATTCTTGACAACCACGACACTCTCACGGCGAACCGTCGTTTCAACGCGCTCCTTGCCACCCCTTCCATCCCGGACGCGATCATCTTCTACGATATATTCAAGGAGCTACAGGATGCGCTGGTCAAAGACAATCCCGATTATGTACCCTTGAACATAACCGCCGTCTTTACGCCGCCGATGCGGAACAGCTCCGACGAAGACCTGCCCCAGGAGGAGGCAGACAACAATGAGGATCCGGAACGCAACAAAAGCGAGCTCGGCAAGATTATCGACAACTACAACGCCCAGTTCGGCACCAACTTCACAGTCGATCTCTTTGACGAATACTACCGCGATGTGCAGGGCCGCCTCAAAGACCAGAAGTATCCCAACAAGGATCTTCCGCACGCCAAGAAGCTGGACATCGTAATCGTCGTGGAGATGATGCTTACCGGCTTCGACAGCAAGTTCCTCAATACCCTCTACGTCGCCAAAGACCTCAGGTGGCACAATCTCATTCAGGCATTCAGCCGCACCAACCGCATTCTTGACGGCACCAAACCTTACGGCAACATCATCTGCTACCGTGACCTGGAAAAGCAGATGGACGACGCTATGGTACTCTTCAGCGGATTTGACCGCGACAAAGGAAAGGAGTACTGGCTGGTTGAGCCGGTAGAATCTGTGGTGGAGAAATACAAGGAAGCCATCACGCAGCTCCAAACCGTGATGAACGGCATGGGTCTGGAATGCAAACCCGAGGAAGTGATTAACATTCCTCAGGGAGAGAACACCGGCGAATTTATCAATGCCTTCAAGGATGTCCAGCGTCTGGCGCTCAAACTGGACCAGTACGTGGATATGCCGGAAGAAATGAAGGATGCTATAGAGGCCGCTATGCCGGAGGATACCCTCCAGCAGTTCCGCACGGCCTATTTGGACCTCGCTCGTCGTTGCAGAAATGATAAGGGAAGCCAATCTAAGGAAGAGCCCGAGGACGAGCCGGACTTTGAACTCTCCCTGTTCAGTTCCACCTTGGTGGATTACGACTATATCATGAAATTGTTGGCCAAGTATACCGACACCCACTTTGAGAAGGTGAAGATTACCAAAGAGCAGCTTCTTGATATCCTGTCCGGCAGCGTGGACCTGATGAACGAGCGCGACTACCTCAAGGCCTTCATCGAGGAAGAACTCCACAAGGGTAGCGGCATCAGTGAGAAGGAGATTCGTGAGCGCTACAAGGCCTACAAAGACAAGCGCTTCAACCAGCAGATTGCCGCTCTCGCCGCGGAATATGGCGTCGAACCTGCCGCCTTGGAAGCCTTCGTGGCCGAAACCACCAAGCTCCGCCGCTTGGACGAAGACGCCCTGCGCGAACTCCTGAGCCATATCGACGGCTGGAAGCAGCGCAAAGCCGCAAAGGAAGGACTCTTGGCAAATCTGGCACCACTGTTTGCCCTCATTTCCGGGGGGAATACCATCGAAGGTCTTAATGCATATGTGAAATAACGGAACGAGCAATATAAAACATGACTAAGGATAACAGCAATACCAGAACTCCGATCATTCGTTTTCAAGGTTTTAATGGAGAATGGAAGAAAAAAAAGATTGGCGACATAGCTATTGTGTTGCAAGGATATGGCTTTCCAGAGAAATATCAGGGCCAAAAATATGGAGATTTACCATTTTGTAAGGTGGGAGACATATCCTCAGCCGTTGATAGAGGAGAAATGTTTATTAACAAGGCTGACAACTTTGTTGATTATTCTCTTTTGCCAGTATTACATGCGCAGCCAATTCCTGCCGGCTCTACCATTTTTGCAAAAATTGGTGAGGCTATCCGTTCTAACAAAAGAATCAGGACGGGTGTTCCTTGTTTGATTGACAACAATGCGGCAGCAGTAAAAAGCAAAGGCGAGATTTCGGATACCTTCTTGTTTTATCTGATGTCAAAAGTCAATCTTGCAGATTATTCCGGTGGAATAGTTCCTTCCGTGAATAAGTCAACGATTGAGGCGATTGATGTATTGGTGCCATCGTCCCGGGATGAGCAACAGAAGATAGCAGAATGCTTGGAAGCGATAGACCAGATGATCTCTGCTCAAAATCATAAAGTAGAATCCCTCAAGACCAACAAAAAAGGCCTTATGCAGCAGCTCTTCCCACAGCCCGGCGCCACCACCCCCTCCCTCCGTTTCCCAGGTTTTACCGGCGACTGGCAGGAGAAATCATTTGATGGGATATGTCACACCATAACGCCTCCTTTGAAGCTGCAATCTTCGCAATATTCATCATCAGGCAAATTCCCGATAGTAGACCAATCCCAAACATTGATTTGTGGTTGGACAAATGATTCTTCGGGATTGTTAAGGAACACGCCTTATATTATCTTCGGAGACCACACCTGTGTTCTTAAATACATTGATTTTCCTTTCATCCAAGGAGCTGACGGCGTAAAGATATTAGGTTCAAATAAAAAAGACAATTCAAAGTTTATATATCAATTATTGCTATCAAATCCTGTGAAACAGGATGGCTATAAGCGTCATTTCTCGGATCTTAAAGAGAAGATGTTCTTGCTTCCTCCTACTCTTGAGGAGCAAACTAAGATAGCCGAATGTCTGTCGTCTATCGACGAGATAATTTCTGTCGAAGAAAGCAAAGTAGTATCCCTCAAAACCCATAAAAAAGGTCTTATGCAGCAGCTGTTTCCTCAACCACAAAAGTAATTACGCAACGATATGTCTTTCAACGATGTCATTATAAAGGCCCTCCGCAGAGGCTTCGAGGTCGATGACCGCGACCAGTTTACCAACTGCGCACTGGTATTCGCTTACAACGGTACCGGCAAGACGCGCCTGTCCTATGACTTCGCCCACTTTGACCGGGGCGAAGGTGTACCCCAGCACACCCTCTACTATAATGCCTACACCGAGGACCTCTTCACCTGGGACAACGATCTGGAAAACAACACCGACCATCATCTGATGATTAACCAGAACGCGGCGCTGATTCAGGGTCTTGCGGGTTCCAGCTTCAGCGTGGATCTTGGAAAATATCTGCAAATATTCACTGACATCGACTTTAAATTTCACTACGATGAGGAAAACACCGAGATTCCTGACTATGTTGTGTTCAGTAAAAAGATAAAGAAACCTAAAGTCATCGACGGGAAACGGAAATACGAAGAGATTGAGATAGAGAACATCAAAATCTCCCGTGGAGAAGAGCGTCTTTTTGTATGGTGCTTTTTCCGATGCATCCTTGACCAGGTATTGAAAGGGAACGACACCTACAAGGATATCGAGTACATCTATATCGATGACCCTATGTCCTCGCTGGACGACAACAATGTCATTGCCTTCGCCGAGCAGCTCTATAGTGTGATCCGGAGCCAGATGAAGCAGGAACTGGACGCTTTTCGCGCCGGTCGCACGGATTTCCGTCGAATTAAGTTCGTCGTGTCGTCGCATCATGCTCTCTTCTTCCACACAATGCTTCACGGCCTGATGTCTGACAGGAAGCTCGGGAAATACTACCTGAGTCGCAATAAAGAAACGAATCGCCTGACGCTCAAGAGCATGAGCGACAATACACCGTTCTATTACAACGTGGCCATGATGAGCGAAATCCAGCGGGCCATCAAGAGCGGAAAGCTCTACACTTATCACTTCACGGTTTTGCGCAGTGTGATGGAGAAAATCAAGGAGTTCTTTGGGCATAACGACTTTGGATTCATCCTTGAAGGGATTACATACCGTGGAGAGGTTTTGGATAAAGATGAACTCGCCGAGTTTTACTCTCGCGTTGTAAATGTTCTTACCCACCAGGGCTCCATGTTTTCGCCTACGATGATGAATGACGATAACAAGGAACTTGCCGCCACGCTTTTCAGCCACCTGGTGAAGAAGTATAATTTCATTCTTCCGGACTTGGGAGACTTCCACTCTGAGGCATACATTGCAACACACGCAGACAGATAACCCGAATAATAAAACAAAAAAGACATAGAAAATGGAAAACACAGCGAAAACCCCGCTGACCAAGCAAGAACGTGAGCAACTTTTCAGGGCCCTTTGGAATATTGCCGACATCCTTCGAGGAGCCATGACTGCAGATAATTTCCGGGACTATATGCTCTCGTTACTGTTCTACCGCTACATCAGCGCCCGCTACGAATCAGCCGCCCGCCTTGAATTGGGAAGCGACCTGCCCGAAGACAAACCCCTTTACGTTTGGTATGAAGAGAACGCTGCGGACGTCCCGGAATTCGAAGATATGATGCTCAAGAGCACGCATTATATCATCAAGCCCAAATACCTTTGGAGTGCAATCTATGAGCTGGCCCGCACCCAGGACGATTCACTCCTGACCGAGCTCAAGGAAAGTTTTCGTCATATAGAGGAAGAGTCCTTCAAGGGCGCTTTCAAAGGCCTCTTTTCCGAGATCAATCTTGATAGCGAGAAGCTTGGCAAGGACCGCACTGCACGGAACAAGATGATGTGCAATATCATCGCCAAGCTGGAAGAGAAGCTGATCGAATTTGATGAACGTGGAGACATTCTAGGCGATGCTTACGAGTATCTCATCGGTCAATTTGCTGCTGGCAGCGGAAAAAAAGCCGGCGAATTTTATACGCCGCAGCAGGTGAGTACCATCCTTTCCCGCATCGTCACGCTGGATTGCCAGGACCCGGCTACCGGTCACAAAAAAGAGCTTTCCAGCGTCCTGGACTTTGCTTGCGGATCCGGCTCCCTGCTTCTCAACGTGAACAACGAGATGAAAAAGCATGGCGGCAAGATAGGCAAAATCTATGGCCAGGAAAAGGAGGTGACCACTTTTAACCTCGCCAGGATGAATATGCTGCTTCACGGCCTACACGACTCCGAGTTTGAAATCTTCCACGGCGACACCCTTACCAACGACTGGTCCCTGCTGAAAGACAGCAATCCAGTTAAGCCGGTGACATTCGACGCAGTGGTAGCCAATCCGCCATTCAGCCTCAAATGGGAGCCCGATGACGAAGTCTCAAAAGATCCCCGTTTCCAGAACTATGGCGTTGCGCCTAAGAGTGCAGCCGACTTCGCCTTTCTGTTGCACGGCTTTCACTATCTGAGCGATAGCGGCACGATGGCCATCATTCTGCCCCACGGTGTTCTGTTCCGTGGCGGAGCTGAGGCTGCTATCCGCCAGAAACTCATCACCGATGATAATATCGACTGTATCATCGGCCTTCCAAGCAACCTCTTCTACTCCACCGGCATTCCCGTCTGCATCATCGTGCTCAAGAAATGCCGCAAAACCGACGATGTGCTTTTCATCAATGCCGCGGAACACTACAACAAGGATAAGAAGCAGAACACCCTGTCGGAGGAGCATATCGGCAAGATTGTGGATACCTACCGTTTCCGCAAAGAGGAAGACCGGTATAGCCGCCGCGTCAGCATCCGTGAAATCGTAGAGAACGACTACAACCTCAATATCACCCGCTACGTCTCCCTGGCGCAAGAAGAGGCGCAAATTGACCTCTTTGCCAATCAGGAGAAACTCTCTGAGATAGAACGAACACTTGCTGATGCCAGAGCAAAATTCAACGGCTATCTCCGCGAGCTTGGACTTAAAGAAATCTGATCTTGTTATTGTGCATATAGGGTGCATAATAAGGATTTATCTTTGTACCGTCATTAGGAAAGAGAACCTAGTGACGGTGTTTTTTTAACAGGTAGAATTATTATGCAAATATGTTGCACTGTTGATTTTTATAATCAGGAAGATATATGGCAAAAAAGAGAGCGGGAAATGCGACCGCACATACAATAGCGAAACTATGGGCGAAGGCCGCCGGCCGTTGTGAATACGCCGGCTGCAATAAATTATTGTACAAGGATGACTTGACCTCGGAGGAGATTAATCGTGCATTTGTGGCTCATATTGTAGCAGCATCACCGGATGGTCCAAGAGGCGATAAGACCTTATCTGCCCAGTTGGTTGACGATATTGACAATGTGATGTTGATGTGTAGCGACCACCATCGGCTGATTGACCATGAACAGGTAGCCGAACACTCTGTGGAAAGGCTGCGGGAGATGAAGAAAAAGCATGAAGACAGGATCCGTATGGTTACGGAAATCGATGCCGCCAAAGTCAGCGTACCTATCGTATATGGGGTGAATATTGGAAAGGAAGCAGCCTCCATACCAAGAAGGGAACTCGCCATGGCGATGCTGCCGGACAACTATCCTTCTGAGAATACAGTTCTGCTTTCCCATCGTGATTCCAGTATATACGACTCTATGGATAGGTATTGGACTTCGGAGACTGTTCAACTTGACCAGAAGTATTTGGAATGCCTCAAGGCGCTTGTCGGCAGAGAAGATATAGACTGCGTTTCTGTTTTCGCTTTGGCGCCGCAACCTCTACTCGTGAAGCTCGGAACCAAACTTACCGACCTCCACAAAGTAAAGGTGTATCAGAAGCATCGAGAACCAGATACTTGGAAATGGCAGCCCCTCGACGAACCTAATCCTATGAAGATTATCCGTCCTGACGACACGTCAAAGATGCCAGTGCTCGTTTTCTCGCTAAGCGCAACTGCCATTGTCCATCGGGTGAAGTCTCGTTTCGGTAATGAAGTCAGCATGTGGGTTGTGACGGCAGAGAATCCCAACAACGATATGTTGAAGTCGGAGGGGCAGCTCGCAGAATTCCGAAAGATTACCAGGCAAGTGTTGGACGAGATTAATGCTGCCTCACAGGAACAATCAATAAAGGTATTCATGGCCATGCCGGCGGCTTGCGCTGTGGAATTGGGCCGAGTATGGATGCCGAAAGCCGATAAACAGTTGGTGCTGTTCGACAAGAACAACGCTGTTGATGTAGATGATACTGAAACGATAACAATTAAACATGATTAGATATGACTACAGATCAGCAAAAACAGATTTCCGTCCTGCTTAATGAAATTGGCAAAGCGCTCGACGTGACGAAGACAGAGTATGAACAGATTACGACCAGCTATAAAGCTGTGGGTAACTATCTGGCCGAAGATCCAAGCCCTTTGAAAGCATATTCCCCGCAAATTAGGCCGCAGGGCTCGTTCTTGTTGGGTACTGCAGTGCGACCGGTATCGGAAGATGCCGATCTGGATATTGACCTTGTATGCGAGCTGACTAAAAAGCCGTTCTATTGGACACAGTATTTTACCAAAAATGCAGTTGGCGATAGACTAAAAGAGTCAGACCGTTATCGCAATATGTTGGATAAGGAAGGAAAGCGCTGCTGGACGCTGAAATATGCAGACGGAAAATATCATATGGACGTTCTTCCGTGTGTCGTTAACGAGGGGTATGTAACTGCATTGGAGAGGATGCTCGCTTCTTCTGATTCAGTGGTTTCTGACACGACGGCCATTCGTATTACAGATAACACCAGGGCAGACTATATGACGGAGACTGATTCCGATAAGTGGCAGAAGAGTAATCCTTTCGGGTTCGCAAAGTGGTTCTACAACATAGCTTATCGACCTACGGATTTGCAGCGGTCAATCAACTTAAAAGAGGCTATTGCACCCGTTCCTAAATTCTATGAGACCAAGGCTCCTCTGCAGCGCGTGGTCCAATTAATGAAGCGCCACCGTGATATTATGTTTGATGGTAACGAGGATGATAAGCCCATTTCTATCATTATTACGACACTCGCGGGCAGGACGTACAATGATGCCACGGATTTGCTTACTGCTCTCCAGTATATTTCCCGTAATATGACATCCTTCATTGAAGGTACGCAGGGACATCGTGTTATCAAGAATCCTGTCAATTCTTCCGAGAATTTCGCAGATCGATGGACGCCGGAGAATAAGAAGGAGGAGTATTTCTATAAGTGGGTCAGCAAGCTGCAGGTTGATGTTGACAGGTTAATGGCCGCTGCCGGGCATGGATTGGATAAGCTTCAGGCCTTGTTTGAAGAACTGTTCGGAGAGAAGGTGTCAAAGGCATCATTTAAGGCTTACGGCGATATGATACTTGCCCAGAGGAAAGCAGGGAAGTTAACAGCGGCATCGGGCGCGGCAACACTTGGAGCAGGCGCTGGAACCAAGGTCGCAGCCCATAACTTTTTTGGAAAGAGTAAGTAAGATGGCGGTTGTGCCAATATCTGGACAAGTTAAAGTGCTTGCCAAAAAGTTTCCAAATGGAGAGGTGAGAATGCAGACGCCTCGTCATCTTATTTGGGAGATGGATATTACGCCCTCACCCAACAGTTGTTCGTATAGAATTCGTATTGACTATACCTTTGGGAGTCCACCTAATACATTCGTAATAGAGCCCACTCCACTAAAAAAGGCAGAAGGCGCTAGATCTTTGCCTCATGTTTTTGATGATGAGAAGCAACAGCTCTGCCTTTATTACGGTAGGATTGGGGAGTGGGATTCATCAATGTTCTTGGCAATGAAAATAGTGCCGTGGGCTGCGGAATGGCTTCTGTTTTACGAAATATGGGCAATAACTGGAGAATGGTGCGGTGAGGGCGTGGGGCATTCCAGAAAAACGCCATATATTAAAAGTGAATAATAAAAGACGAGAAAGATGAGGGCTATTGTTGCCATTAAATACTATCAATTATCTTAGGTCGTTGCTTTTTTGTATATTTGTGCCAATGAACATTTGACGCCATGATGGACAACGAAACATACAGCCAGTTGCTTGACCAGATGATTGAGCGGAACCGAAAGGAGAACCGGTTCCTGGAGTTTAAGAGCAATTATCAGGATGCCCGGCATTTGGGAGAGTATATTTCGGCCCTGTCCAACGGTGCCTGTCTGGACAGGCAAGACTATGGATACCTGTTCTTTGGGGTGGATGACGATACCCTGACCGTCAAGGGAACCACCTTTGACGTAACAAAATTGAAGGCAAAGGGAAACCAGGCGCTATCACTCTATTTGAAGTTATACGTTGATCCGAAGATTGATTTCCGCTTCGAGGAATTCCTATATCATGGTGCAGAACGGATTGTAGTAATGATCGTTCCTGCCGCGCAGGGGCAACCTACCTGCTTCATGGGAACGCCCTATATCCGGATAGACAGCCATGTAACGTCTCTAGTTCCGTATCTGGATTGGATAAGGGAAATCTACAACAGCGGGCACGATTGGACAGCCGAAATAGTCCCCGGAGCATCGCTTAAAGATTTGGATGTCGAGGCTATTAAGGAGGCGCGAGATGGATTCAAGGAACGTTTTCCGGAACTATCGAAGGAGTGTGATAAGTGGGATGACAGAACTTTTCTGGACAGGGCAAAGCTGACTTATGACGGGAAGATTACGCGAACTGCACTCCTGCTTGTCGGCAAAGAAGAAAGTGCATATTTACTGGAGCATATCTCCCAACTAGTATGGAAGCTTCACACGAAGACGGAGACAGCCGGGGAGATTTTCACGATTCCTTTTGTGCTCACTACAAGCCGCCTTTTGAAGAAAATCCGCAACTACCGATTCAAGATTTATCGAGATGACAAACTGATTCCTGCCGAGGTGTGGAAATATGACGAGGAAATGGTGCTTGAAGCCCTCCACAATTGCATTGCCCACCAGCAGTTTGAGCGCAATTCAAGGATAATAGTGACAGAAACGGAGAACGACCTGACCTTCTGGAATGTCGGTGGTTTCTTTGATGGTTCCTACGAAGATTATATTTTGGGAACAAAGACCCCGAGCAAGTACAGGAACCATTTTCTTGCAGATGCGATGGTGAACATCAAGATGATTGACTCGAAGGGATTGGGCATCCACACCTTGTTCCAGAAGCAGCGGGAGCGTTACTTGCCATTGCCGGAGTATGATCTGTCCGACCCCGGTGCGGTAACATTGACCATCCCCGGAAGTGTCCTTGACCTGGACTACAGTTTGATGCTCATCAAGCACACGGATTTGGATTTGGAGACAGTCATTCTGCTGGACCGGGTGCAGAAGCACAAGCCTATATCGGCCGAGGCGGTGAAGATGCTCCGCAGCAAGCAACTGGTGGAAGGCAGGAAGAATGCGCTGATTGTGGCCAAATCCATTGCCCAAGCGACGGAGCAGGAAGCGGAGTATAGCAAAGCTAAAGGCTTTAGTAAGGAATTCTGTTGTAATCTGATTCTAAAAGCATTGGAAGAACATGATGGCCTTCCGAAATTCAAGATTAACCAACTTCTTTTTGAATATCTTCCTCAGCATCTAACCGAGGAACAAAAAGATTGGAAGGTATCCAGACTTTTGACAACACTACGAGATTCCGGTGATATTTTTTTGGATACGGGTAAAATCTGGCGAAAATCCAAATAGGATCACAGGAAAAAACGCAGGAACTTTAAGCGAAAAAACGCAGGAACTTTAAGCGAATTTCAAGGCGTAAAAAACATCAACTGGCCTTCTGTGCGGCTGAGTGGTAGTTTTGCCCTTGAAATTTTAAGAGGGCTTTAAGTGAAAAACGCAGGAACTTCGCAGGAAATCTACACGAACATACTATAATGGGTGCAAGTCCCTAAACCGCCCTGATAGTGGGACGGTTACAGACAAAGGCAAGGTGTCCGCTGCGATACGGAATCTGAAGGAAGCCGGCAGCAATGTATAGCAGTCATAGTGCGCCCCTTTGCCAAACTCCCGGAGTTGCCGCCTCTCTGAAGCGCCTCCTGGCCCCAATATCTGAAAGCGAAGTGCCGAAAACAAAAAAACCAGCCTCAGGAGAGACTGGTCATATATTATCAATCAACTTGGTGCTAGAAATAGTAGCGGAATCCAACTGAAGGTTTGATGCCGAGACTGAACTGTACAGCTGAAGTCGTCGAATAATTATCGGAATCATCACCCTTAACTTTCAGGTAAGCATAGTCTAGTGACAAGAGATTTACACTCAGCCCGAGATGTGCTGTAGGTCTGAACTCAAACTGGCCGATGGCGAACTTCATACCGAATCCTGAAACTCCATTTTTCTGAAATTTATATGAGGAGAGCTCTGACTTATATTGTCCGAAATAACCGCAAATGCCGAATTCCGGTGTGTAATACAGATTGCCGGTTACGTTGAGATAGTAAGCTATGCTGGGTCCGATGGCAAAAATGTTCGTGTTGTCTTTCAGCCATTTGCCGTCCTTTTTGCCGGTAGGGGATGACAGCAGTTCGTAACCGAGTCCACCGCTTACTCTCCAGTTGTCGGCAAAGAAATATCCGAATTCTCCGGTCAAATTAAATTCTGTGTCTGATGGCGTGGAGTCACCTTTCATGGTTGTCGAGCCGACAGTAACACTGGTTTTGCTGGACCCGCCAGAAATGCCTAAAATTCCACCTACATACATATCGCCCCAGTTCTTCAAGGCTATGATCACCCTACTGGTGAATGCGGCCAAGAAGAGCATCGACTACCAGCGCCAGCTGGCTATCGCCCGCAGCCAATCCATCGACGTTACCAACTTTGAAGGCCAGCTCAATGCCTTTAAGGACGCTTTCGGACGCAACTATCGCCTAGCCAGCGAGAAGTTCAAGACCGCCATCGATGAGATTGACAAATCCATTGCCCATCTCCAGAAGATCAAGGATGCCCTAATTGGTTCCGAGAACAACCTCCGTCTGGCTAACGACAAGGCCGACAACCTCACCATCAAGCGACTCACCCGTGGCAACCCCACGATGAAGGCCAAGTTTGATGAGGCCCGCAAGAAAGCGGAGACGGAAGCTCCTGAAATAAAGGAGTCTTAAGGAGCGCGGGTTAATACTTGGGGACGTAATCGGCCTTTCCCACGAGTGCGTCTTCAAGAATGGCTTCCACGAAGTCATCGGCAGCAAGGTTTAGGGGCGTTTTCTGGACCTTGCTTTCATATTCAAACTTCACCTCGCAAATCTTGACCTGTCCCCAAAGGCGGGACACCAGCCATCCGTCCTCAAAGTGGAAGATGACTTCAGTACCAGGCTCTGGACTATCCGGCAACATAGATCTATAGGAGGATTATTTCTTTACATAGGCCGTAGCCCTGCCGGTTCCTGTCTTCTCGATGTAACCGGCGGC
>OJAM01000468.1_pt1 | contig 18101 bp, 14 predicted proteins | sample 1589071 | NCBI WGS metagenome assembly OJAM01 (sample SAMN03283243) | human gut metagenome | biome: human-associated habitat; material: feces | host: Homo sapiens | place: Peru | collected 2012
CTGCGGCTGCTTCTATGTGAAGGGGGAGCAGAAGCGGACGGACTGGTTTGTCCGGCACGTTTATGAAAGGACGGGGTTCTTCACACCGCCCTACGAGACGGCCTTCAGCTTGAAAAAACGGCTGGAGAAACGGTACGCAACCGTAACACTTGGAACAGTGAAGAGCATGGCATGGTTTGCCTGCCGGAAAGCAGAATAAGGAGAACAGGGAGGAACCTATGAAATACAAAATCGAGAAAAACACCGTGCAGGAGACGCTGATCCTCCCACTGTATTCCCGGAAGCTGTGCACCGAACTGTACCCGAACCTTTACCGGGACGAAACAGCGGTGCATCTGATTGACCAGATCGACTACGATTTTTCGCAGGCAGAGAAAAACTCCCGCAGCCTGATGCAGCGGTTCGGCGCGCTGGAGGTGGCCATGCGGCAGAATGACCTTGCCTTTGAGGTGCGGGCGTACCTGAAAAACCACCCCTGTGCGGCAGTGGTCAATCTGGGCTGCGGGCTGGATAACACCGGCAGAGCCTGCGACAACGGCAGATGCAAGATCTACAATCTGGACTTCCCGGATGTGATCGCCTTGCGGCAGCAGCTGCTGCCCGCCGGGGAGCGGGAGCAAAACATCCCCTGCGACCTGAAAGACCCCGCATGGTTTGACAAGATCGATGCCTCCGGCGGGGCGGTGTTCTTTGCCTCCGGGGTGTTCTATTACTTCCTGACCCAGCAGGTTCGGGAACTGGTGCAGGGGATGGCAGATGCTTTTCCCGGCGGAGTGCTGGTCTTTGATGCTGCCAACCGTACGGCGGTGAAGATGATCGCCAAAACGTGGCTCAGGACGGCGAAAATCAAGGATGTGGGAGCATATTTCGCGGTTTCGGATGCGAAAAGCGAGCTTTCCCCATGGGACAGCCGTTTGCAAGTATCCAGCAGGGGCTATATGCTGGGGTACAACGATTTGAAAGATCCTTCTGTCAGCGGCTTTTTCCGGTTTCTTGCAAGGGTCGGGGACAACGGGATGAAAATGCAGATCGTGAAGATCGGATTTGGAGACAGACAATGAAATATGCCGGGATGCCCATGGGGATGTGGGTGCTGTTTGCCGGTTCCTTTCAAAAGCAGCTGACCGCTTACGATTTGAGCCTTGTAGTGGTTGTTTTGCAAACTTTTATTCTTTACTTGATAACTGTGTATACGATAAAACCAAAGGGAGCTCTGCCCGGACCTTCGTCCGTGACGGAACTCCCCTTTTTTAGCTTTATAGAAAAACCATAAGTCATCTGCCATGGTCAACGGAGCAAGAACCACACGCCCAGCAGGATCGCAAGGAAGATCAGGTTGGACAGGGTGAACAGCCCAAAATACTGCTTCTTCCCCTGTGGCAGCTCCCGTGCGATCTGCCGGTAGGAAATAAGACTGGCCATGGATGCGATCAAAGTGCCAAGACCTCCCAGATTGGTGCCGATGATGAGGGCTTGTGTCTCTGCCGTGAACCCGGACAGCAGCAGGGCGGCGGGAACATTACTGGTGACCTGCGAAGCAAGAACCGCCACCAGAACTTCCCGGCCGGTCAGAAACTCCTGCAGCCAGCCGGAAAAGGCCGGAATGCGCCCCAGATTGCCAATGAAGATGAAAAAAGCCACAAAGGTCAAAAGCAGGGAATAGTCCACTGCCCGTAAGGTGTGCGGGTCTGCAAAAAGGGCGCAGACGAGTACAGCGGCAAAGGCAATGCCATAGGGCAGCACCCGGATCACGGACAGCAGGCAAACGGCAAACAACACCAGATACAGCAGGATGATCTTCTGATCCCCCTGAGATGCAGAAGAAGAAACAAGCTCGTCCACGGAGAGGGCGGCAGAGGCTTTCCGGCAGACCAGCGCTGCCCAAGCCAGCAGCAGGAGCAGAGAGACCAGGGTGTAGGGCAGCATAAGAAGCACAAATCCCCCGATGCTCATGCCGCTTTTTCCGTAAAGATAGAGGTTCTGCGGGTTGCCGATGGGGGTCAGCATACTGCCAAGGTTTGCCGCAATGGTCTGCATACAGACCACCGGGATCAGAAGGGAGCGGCGGACATCCGCTCCCAGACGGCTCAGGACCACGAACGTAAAGGGAACGAAGGTCAGCAGGGAAACATCGTTGGTGATGAACATGCTTCCGAAAAAGCACAGCCCGACCAGTACCAGCGTCAGCTGAAAGGTGCTGTGGGTGCGGGACAGCAATGCCCGGCCCAGTCCATCAAAAAAGCCCTGCCGCCGCAGCCCGGCCATGACCGTCATCAGGGAAAACAGGATCGCCAGCGTGCGCAGGTCGATGTAGCCGAGATACTGCACATCCGGCGGAACAAAGAAGGCGGAGACAACGGCCAGCACAGCGGCTGCGGTGAGGACCGTTTCCTGCTGAATGAATTGTTTGAGTTTCATAGAGACACATCCTTGTAATTGTAAAGGCTGCCTGCTGCGGTGCCGGACGGCCTTTTTCGTATTTCAGAGCAACAGCTCAAACGACCCGATCATCAGCGGCATGGTCAGGATGGAAAGCAGCGTGCTCAGGACATAGATCGCGCTGGAATGAGAAGCATCCCGGTCATAGAGCTGTGCCATGGAGGTGACTGTTGCACAGGCGGGGGTAATGGCAGAAAGGTAGACCGTCATCAGGATGGACTTGCCGTCCGGGATCCAAAGGGATGCGTGAACTGCCCAAAGCAGCAGAACGATGACCAGCGGAACACCCAGCAGACGCAGAAATACCGGCAGATAGTTGCGCGGGGTGCAGAAAACCTTTTTCAGGGGCACTTCCGCAATGGCCATGCCTGCCAGCAGCATTCCCATGGGGCCGATCATATTGCCGACACTGCTCAGTGTGCTGGTGATCGGGGCGGGCAGCGAGACGTGCAGCAGGTACAGCAGAGCACCGGCTGCAATGGCGATCAGATTGACATTGGTAAGGAGCTTGCGCCATTCCAGCCGGGCAGACCCCTGCAGGCAGGCACTTGCATGGGTCCAGAGCAGCACCAGCTGTACAATGACAAAGGCGCAGGAGTAGACAACATATTCCTCCCCCAGCAGGGCCTGCACGATGGGAATGACCAGCGCGGCGGCATTGCTGTAAATGATATTGACCTGCTCCACGGCGTCCAGCTTGAGAGCTTTGCGGAACAGCGCATTCAGAAGCAGAAATACAACGTGCATTCCAACGGCGATGCCCATGGAATAAAGCAGCCCGGTGCGGATCTCCGGTGTATCCTTGATCTGAAAGGCGTTCAGAACGACACAGGGCATGACCAGATAGACAAAGACCACAGACAGCACCTTACTGTCCGATGCCTTCAACAAGCCGGTTTTCACAACGGCATATCCCATCAGCAGAATCAGAAATAGCTGCGCGATCTGCTGCATCAATAAAAGGCTGATTTGCATTTAGAACTCCTCTTTTGCAATTCGTTTTTGCAGCACAATCCTACTCCATTGGCGGGGCATCGTCAAGAGAAAACAGAAAAAATGCGATCTGAATAAGAAAAAACGGATGGCTCCGCAGAACCATCCGCTAAAATCTGAGATCCACCCGGCAGCAAAAGGATGCACCGCAGATAAAATAAGGACAAAGAGCGGAGAACGATATAAAAGCCGCTCTCCGCTATCCAGATGGAGTGCCAGAAACAGAAATTTTGTGGCGAAAAATTGCAGTAAGGTCAGCAGCACACGATATCCCTCCCGGTACATAGTTGTTAGATTGTATGAGCCGGGGCGCGGATAGTTGCCGGAGAAGCCTTTTGTGCGCGGTATCTTTTCCGCAGGGAAAAAGCGTGGTATACTGAGGGGGATAACTCGGAATTTAGAGGTGTAAGATGGAATATAAAGAATATGGATCAAAGAATAATGATATTATAATTTTATTACACGGTGGAGGTCTTTCTTGGTGGAATTATATAGATGAAATATCCTTGCTTGAAAATGAATTTCACATAGTTATTCCTATATTAGATGGACATTCAGGAAGTGATACAAATTTTACTTCTATTGAAAGCAATGCTCTAGAAATAATAAATTTTATAAATAAAAATTATAATGGAAAAGTAAAACTAATTGGAGGGTTATCATTAGGCGGACAAATTTTATTAGAAATATTATCTAAAAATCCTAATATATGTGAATGTGCTATTATTGAAAGTGCTTTGGTAATGCCAATGGACTTTACCTATAAAATGATAGAGCCAATATTTAATTTATCATATTGTTTGATAAGTAAAAAGTGGTTTTCAAAACTACAATTTAAAAGTTTGAAACTTAAAAAAAGCTTGTTTGCTCTATATTATGAAGATACTTGTAAAATTACAAAAGATAATTTAATTGCTTTTATGAAGTCAAATTCTAATTATGAAGTAAAAAATACTTTATCGCATACTAAAGCAAAGACCCTCGTATTAGTTGGAAGTAAAGAAAGACCTATTATGAAAAAATCAGCAACTAAAATTGTTCATTTAATACCAAATAGTGAGCTTGAAGTATTACAAGGATATTATCACGGAGATATTAGCATAAATCATGCAGATGATTATGTTGAAAGAGTAAAGAGATTAGTTCGTTAAATTCCCATTTATCGAGTGACGAAAACAATACATCCTTCTGCGGACAACCCCAAAACGGTTGTCCGCTTTTTTATACGCTGAAATCTGAAAAAACAAAATGCCAAGCAAAACTGAAAAATATCTCATCCTTGCCCGTTACTTTTGGTAGCACAACATGCTTTTTTCTTTTTTTGGAAAATATTTCAAACCCGTGCAATTCCGGGGGAGGCTCATTCGTATCCAGAATGTAGCGACGAAAACCGGGTGCACACCCCGGCAGCGACACACAATAAGAAGAGGGGATATATTATTATGAAAAAGACGGTTTCTGTTTGCATGACGGCTGTGATGGCCCTTTCCCTGCTGGCAGGCGGTGCGGTACAGGCATACGCACTTTCGGCAGAGACGGTGGAACCAGTTTCTGCTGTGGCTGAGGAAAACTGTATTTCCAGCAGTTGGAAGCGTGCTTCCGACCCGGCACTGACCGAGAAAGTCCGCGAAGTGTTCGATAAGGTCTTTGATGGTCTGGAGGGTGTTTCCTATACGCCTGTAGCCCTGCTGGCAAGCCGCACCACCGGCTTCGGTACCCAGTACCGCATTCTGTGCAAGGCAACTGTCGTCGTACCGGGCGCACAGGAAGAGTATGTTGTGGTCACGCTGCAGCACAGCTGGCTGAGCAAAGCAGAAATTCTGGACATCGGCGATCCACTGTGCCTGACAAATCTGGACTATGAAGAAGGCGCTGTGGGCACCTGTCAGGAAGCCGAGTCCCCCGCCATGACGGAGGAAGCCACGGCGGCGTTCAACAAGGCCACAGAGGGCTTTGTGGGCGTGGACTATGTGCCGGTGGCGCTGTTGAGCACCCAGACCGTGGCAGGCACGAACTACCGCATCCTGTGCGAAGCAACCACGGTTTATCCGGGTGCTGAGATGCACTATGCCGTTGTGAACGTGTATGAAAGTCTGGAAGGCAATGCCAACATCATCAGCGCGACCGATAGATATGTGAGCTGAGTGAGAGTTTTTGATTCAGAAGGTCCTCCGCTGCACCTTGGGTATATTCAGCGGAAACATTTATTTTGATATTGCAAACAAGCCAGACCGGCGGGTCTGGCTTGTTTGCTGTTCCACGGAGTGGGGGCGTGGAGGAAAAGTGCGTTCGTCGATGGTTGTCAATTAGGATACCCGTATATTTTCCCCACGATCTTTCCGCGTGCTGCGGCGGGCAGGAGCTTGCACAAAAGGCTCAGGAATTTATACTGTGCACCGGCAACATAAACGACTGCCGGGTTCTTTTTCTCCACAATACCGGCGATGTACCGTCCAATGCGTGCCGGGTCCATGCCGTTTTGCTCGTCATGCTCCATCTGACTGACGCTCCGGGAGATGCGTCCGCCATATTCATCATCGCCGAGAATGCTTTTCTGACGTGCTTTTGTAAATCCGGTGCAGATATCACCCAATTCTACGACGGTAACATGGATGCCGTAGGGCTTGACTTCATTTGCCAGAGCATAAGAGTAAGAGGAAACAGCGGCTTTGCTTGCGGAGTAGAAGGTCTGGAACGGAATGTGTGCTACGGCGGCAACAGAGCTGATGTTCACAATATGCCCCTTCCCTTGATGGCGCATGAAGGGGAGAACCGCTTTATTTACAGTGACTGTCCCGAAGAAATTCACATCAAACTGTGCTTTGGCTTGCTCCATGGACGTAAACTCCACCGCACCGGAAATGCCAAAGCCTGCACAGTTGATCACTGCATCAATTTTGGTCTCTTTTTGGATGACCTGCTGCACAGCGGCGTTGACCGCATCTTCATCGGTCACATCGACGGATAGATGGGTGACACCCTCCATAGGGATACTTCTGCGGCTGAACTCATAGACGATGCAGCCGTTCTCTTTCAGCGCAGATGCGGTGCACCGTCCGATGCCGGAGCTTCCTCCGGTAACAATGACGACCTTGTTGTTTTCTCCTGCCATGATTTTCCTCCTGAAAATGTTGATCTGGTTCGAGTATACCGCATCGCAGGGCGACTGTCTATACGGATAGCCGGATCGTGGAAAAGTACAGGGATCAACCTGCGTAAATTTTCACGCAGATTGGCCTCTCTTTGTTTTACACAACCAATGCCAATTAGCGCTTGAAAACGAAACGCTGCGCAAGTATACTATACTAGTTATACTGTACAAGCTTGATCACAAATCAGTATGCCAGTTGACCATAAAAGACATACCAGAATTGAAGCGTGCGGCGGGGTCAAAACCCTACGAGGATGAAAATGAAATTCGATAGAAGACTTACAGATGAAATCTACACTTCCGATACGGTAAGGCTGGGAAAAAATGCATTTCAGGCCATGCAGGAGACGATCTATCATAATGGCGGTGTCGGAACCATTACCGGGTACTATGATGCCGAATTGTCGATCCTGTCGGTCAGTGATCTGTTGCTGCATAACCTGAACCACAGCTATGCATCCCTGATGGAACAGACAAAGGGTTCGCTGAAGAATCTTTTCTATAAGAAAGATGCCGCATTCCTCGACAATGCACGCTTTCGTCAGCTCCAAGGCGAAGGGGAAGGCCGGATCCTCACGGCAGATGGGGCTCCCGTCTATGTGCGTCTCTACAAAAAAGATGCAGTCGATACGGATGGAACACCGATCTGGATCATGTCAGTACAGATGAACTGGGCGTATGAGAACCTTGCGCTGGTTAATGAATCCATCCATTCTGCACTATGGTATTTTGAGTGTAATGAAAACGGTGAGATCGTTCATGTGAACTGGAGCCATGCGTTCCGGCAGATCCTTGGATATCATGACATTCTGGATTTTCCGAACAAACTGGATTCGTGGTCGAACCTTCTGCACCCGGAGGACTATGACCGGGTAATGCAGCTGCTTTTGGAAGCGATTGCGGACAAAACCAATGCTACGAAGTATAATGTTGAGTACCGACTGAAAATGCAGGATGGCCAATACCACTGGTTCCGGGCATCGGCGGAGGTGATACGCCGTCTGGATGGCTCGGCCAATCGAATTGCCGGAATCATCAGCAACATTGACGCGGAAAAAAGAAGCCGGATGCAGGCGCAGCGGGCAGCGGCATTTCACCGTGCATTTACCAGCGCAAACCTCTGCGAATACTATGTAAATCTGGAAAAGAACACCTTTGATACTTTCAAAGTGGAGCCCTCTTTGATGACGGCCTTTGAGCAGAACCACACATGGGATGGCCTGGTCAAGTTTTTTGTGGACAATTATGTGGTGGAAGAGGACAAAAAATCTGTAACGAATTTCTATAATCGCGCCTACATCACGGAGAAATTAAAGGGGCTGGAGACGGAGCTGCGTCAGGAGTGCCGCATCGTTCTGGATGGGGAGGAACGATGGGTCAGCAACGTGGTCATGCGCGGTGAGATCGAAGATTCCGAATATGCGATGATTTTTCTGCGGGACATCACAGAGTCCAAAGCAGAGACGGCACGGCGGATGCAGATGGCCTCAGATAACGCATCGATGGATCTTTTGATCAAGAGTATGGTGCGTCTGCTGGACCGCTTTGTCGTCTGCGATCTGGAGAATGACCGGTATCGGTTCTATAATCTGCAAGGTGAAATGATATACGCGCCGACGGGAACATACCGTGATTTTGTGGAGCAGGTGGCTGCAAAGTATAAGACACTGGAACCGCTGGACGCATTGGCTGCTTTGATTTCACCGAAAAATATCCGCAAGAATCTGCAGGGCGAGAACGACATCTACAAATTTGAATACTGCTCCATAGATGAGAACACCTATAAGATCGCTTCCTTCATTCCGCTGGAGTGGGATGGCACAAAGCTGGTCAAAGCACTGTTGGCATCTATGGATGTGTCACAGGAGAAAAAGGCCGAGATCGAATCCCATAAGGCACTGAAGGATGCGTACCGGGCGGCAGAAAACGCAAGCCGCGCCAAGACAGAATTTCTCTCCAATATGTCCCATGATATCCGTACACCAATGAATGCAATCGTTGGTTTGACCGCCATTGCGGGTGCGAATATCGAGAGCCAGGACAGGGTGGTCGAGTGCCTTGGCAAGATCACAAAGTCGAGCCGTCATCTGTTGGGACTGATCAATGAGGTGCTGGATATGGCCAGAATCGAGAGCGGGCGAATGAGCCTTGCCGAGGAGGATTTCAGCCTGCCGGAGCTGGTCGATAACCTGCTCACCCTCACAAAACCGGCAATCGACGAGCACCACCATCAGCTCGAAGTCCATGTTGAGCACATCGAGCACGAAGCTGTCTGCGGCGACAGCCTGCGCATCCAGCAGGTCTTTGTGAACCTGATGAGCAACGCCGTCAAGTACACCCCGGATGGCGGAAACATCACCCTTACGATCAAGGAAAAACCGAACGGCTTCTCGGAGCTTGGCTGCTACGAGTTTTCCATCGAGGACAACGGCATCGGTATGACGCCGGAATTCCAGAAGATCATGTTCGAGCCGTTCAGCCGGGCAGACGATCACCGGACGACCAAGGTGCAGGGCACCGGTCTTGGCATGGCCATTGCAAGAAACATCGTCAACCTGATGAATGGTGACATTCAGGTCGAAAGCGCTCCCAACAAGGGAACGAAGATCACGGTCACGGTCTATCTGAAGCTTCAGGAGAACGAGAAGGAACAGGAAAAAGAACTGCTCGATCTGCCGGTACTGGTCGTGGACGATGACAAGACCTGCTGCGAAAGCACCGTTGCAACCCTTCAGGAGATCGGCATAGCGGGCGAATGGGTCCTGACCGGCAAGGAAGCCGTGGAACGCTGCGCGGCGCGGCACAAGACCGGCCGCGACTATTTTGCGGTGATCCTGGACTGGAAGATGCCGGAAATGGACGGTATTGCAACTGCCAGAAAAATCCGGGAACGTGTAGGAGAAGAGGTCACGATCATCATCCTGACTTCCTTTGATTTCAGCGAGATCGAAGAAGAAGCCAGAGCAGTGGGCGTGAATGCGTTTATGGCAAAACCGCTGTTCCGTTCCCGTCTGACGGCAACTCTGCGGCAGTTTACATCCGGGAAGAAGGAGAAAAACGCCCGGAACTATCTGGAAGACTTTGCGAAGGAAAACTATGCGGGTAAGCGGATCCTTCTTGTGGAAGACAATGCGCTGAACCGTGAGATCGCAACCGAGATCATAGGCATGACGGGCGTGACCATTGACATTGCCGAAAACGGAAAAATTGCAGTCGAAAAGGTGATGGAAGCGCCAGAAAAGTGGTACGATCTCATTTTTATGGACATCCAGATGCCCATCATGAATGGTTACGAAGCCACTGCTGCGATCCGTGCCCTTGCCGGCAGCCGGGGCAAAGTGCCCATCATTGCCATGACGGCAAATGCCTTTGCCGAGGACGTGCAGCTGGCAAAGAACACCGGCATGAACGAGCATATCGCCAAACCGCTTGATTTGAATAAGCTGAACGATGTGCTGAAACAGTGGCTGTGATCTGTGCATTGCCGTAAGGCACGTGATACTGTTGACCGGGCAATCAAAAAGCATGAAATGAAGAACGCCGAGGAATCCCTTCCCATATGGGAGGAACCCTCGGCGTTCTTTAGTTTATATAGCAGCGGTCCTCACCGGGCAGCAGATAGATCGTATCCACGTTCAGCAGCTCCTTTTCACTATGTTCGTGTGCAAACCGCACAACACGCAACGTCTGCTATTGTACCATGAACCATCAAATTCTTCTATTGACCCTTGCGCCAAAAAGGTACAGGCTTTTTCGTAGGATGTGACGATTGACATCCTCAAAAGCATCCCGCAGGGAGGCGCAGTCTGCATTGAAAATGCAGATCAAAGGGGTTTGGGGCGCTTTCTCAGCAAGCATTTTGCAACGCAAAAAGTGTTTTTGTATAGACGAAAACATTGCTTGCTGGGTCACTTTTCGTCCGGGGCGCTGCCGCTGCCGGAGTTCAGGATCGCCACGAACTGCTGCAGCTGCTTGAGGGAGCTGACACCCAGTTTTTCGTAGATGTTCTTGTTGTGGAAGCGCAGGGTGCTGTCCTTGATGTCCAGCTGCTCCACGATCTCCCGGGTGCGCAGCCCGGCGGCGTAGCCGTCAAAGATGCGGCGTTCGGTCTTGGTCAGGGTGGGAATGCCCGCAACAAAGGTCTGGAAGGCATCGGGCACCGACTCGTTGCGGCACACGTCCGCCAGCCGGGACAGCTCGGTCTGCATCTGCTGGCGTTCCAGCTGCAGCTCGTCCATCCGCCGCCGGGACTCCCGCCGGTCTTCCTCGAACTGCCGGAACGCCGGCGAGAGGATGCGCCGGTGGAAGTTCATGCAGCAGAACACCACGAAAAAGGCGATGAACAGGCCGATGAGCAGCATCTGCAGATTGCCGGAAAAGACCAGTCTCCGGTAGTCTGCCATGGGGATGCACACCGCCAGTCGGTAGGACTGGCTCTCGCTCAGGCGGCACAGCTGGGAAATGCCCGCATAGGCGCTGTCGGGGCCGGTCAACTGGGTCAGCCCGCCGCCCATGCTGCGCAGCACCAGCGTGTCCCTGGGGGCATGGTAGTAGCCGCCGGTGGTGCCGCTGCTAAGGGCCGCTCCGGCGTTCAATCCATCGCCCGCCGGGGCCAGCAGGCAGCTCAGCCGGTCAAAGCCGGTGGGCTGGGCAAAGTTCTGCTTGAAGTAGCTCTCGCTGATCTCAAAGCCGCACAGCCCGTACATCGTGCCGTCCCGCCCCCGCAGGGGCAGCAAAAACAACTGCACCTCCTCCGAGGTGCCGGGCAGCTCGAACCGCTCGGTCAGCGTGTAAGACTGGTACAGCGGGACGCTGCCGGGGGTCATCCAGCGGTCGTAGTCCGGGAACTGGTCGGTCTGGAACTCCATGCGCCACTTGCGGTGGGGCATCACGCTGTGGGCCTTGCCCACCTCCGCACTGCCCCGGTACAGCAGCAGGGGCACGGTGGGGGTGTCGGCACCGCTTTTCTGCACATACAGCCCGGCGCGGGAATGCTCTGCTCCCTCCATGCGGGTGTTGACGGTGGCATCCAGCAGCACAAAAGCGCCGGAACAGCCGGTCTGGCGCAGACGGCGGCACAGCGGCTCGATCATTTCCTCCTCCAGCGCGTTCAGCACCTCGGGGGAGTCGTTCAGCTGGGCAAAGGACATCTGCCGCAGAGCAAGCTCCTTGTCCACCTCTGCGCTCATGTCCTCGGACAGGTTCACGCCCATGACCGCCAGCTGGTCAAAATAGCGCTCCATATCGTTCTGGAACACCGAAAACTGGATCTGCAGACTGCGGCTGATGTCCTTTTTGGTGTTGTGCAGGCTGGCAAACAGGAACAGTGCCGCACCAAAGGTCAACACCAGCAGCACCACCAGCAGCAGGCAGGCCCACAGCAGCCGGCTGCTCATGGGGCTTTGGCGGATCTTTTCACGGTGCCGGTCAACAAAGTGCATCAAAGTCCCTCCTTTCCGGCTGAGCGGCAGGCTCAGGCATTGTCACACAGCAGCTGCCATGTTTCCTCGGCAAGGGCTTCCAGCGTTTCGCCGTCCGCAAGGCGCTGGGGGTAGTCCTTCTGGCGCTGGCGCAGGCTGTCGTACAAGGTTTTGGCCTTGGCGTGGTACCCCACGATGCCCGGTTCGGACAGGGGGGTGTTCTGGATGCGCATTTCGTTGTAGACGTCGTACAGCCGCTGATAGCTCTGCTGCTCAAAGGGATAGTCCGCAATGGCGTCAAAGGCGGCGCTGGACACCGGCATGTAGCCGGTATCGGCGGCAAATTCCAGATTGCGCTGCTGTTCGGTGAGCCAGCGCAGGAACACGGCGGCGGCTTCGGCCTTCTGGTCGGTGGTCTTGAAGGCGCACAGGCCCACACCGGCCTGCGGCATCAGGGGCGTGGCGGTGCCTGCGGCGTGGGGCAGGGGAGCCAGCAGCAGGTCGGTGGGCTCGGTGGTGTTGTCCGGGTAGGTGACGACATCGTTGTAATAGAGGATGGCCGCAGAGCTGCCAAGGCCCGCCAGCGTCTCGCCGGTCATCACCTGCGTGTTGGAGTACAGGTCCGAGATCAGAATATCGCCCTGCACCAGCGCCCGGGCAAACTCCATCCACGAAGCGCGGAAGGTCTCGTTGGTCAGATCGTACCAGCTGCCCTTGTACAGCTCGCCGCTGCCCTGCTCCAGCGCGTTCAGCTCCACCAGACGCAGGGGGTAATCCAGCGCGCAGAAGGGCTTGCCCTGCGACCACTGCCGGTAGGCACCCGCCATTTCAAAAAAGCCGTCCCATGTGGCAAGGGTGGAAAGCTGCGCCCCGGTGTCCGCCGCAAACCGGGCGTACTGGGAGCCGTTCAAAAAGATGAGCTGGGTGGATTTGGACACCGGGAACACCACCTGCTTCCCGTCAATGATGCCGTCCTGCACAAAGCCGGGCACATAGGCCGCCATGTCCTCGGCGGTGAACCAGTCGTTCCAGTCCACAAGGTTCTCAATGCCCAGAGCGCTGGCGTCCGCGGGGTGGGCCGAGAACAGGTCCGGCAGGTCCAGCGCGCCGGGCTTGCCGGCCTTGGCGTCCTGCAGCTGGCCGCCAATGGCGGCACTGTTGGTCATGTTGGTCACGTTGAGCAGGATGCCCTTCTCTCTGCCCACCGTGTCGTTGAACTCGGTCAGCAGGCGGTTCATGGGCGAGTCCGCCTGTTCGCCGTACACATGCCAGATGCTGAGCATGGTGGGGTCCTTGGGAGAAAGCAGGGTCTTGCTGCCGCCGCAGCCCGCAAGTGCCAGACCGGGGACGAGCGCCGCAAGCTTTAAAAATGTCCTTCGTTCCATTTTTCATGACTCCTTTCCGCACATTGCAGCCAGAGGGGGAAACCCGGCACAGGCAGGGCTGCAGCTGCCTGTTTTGGTGGGAAAAACCCCCAAAATCCCCCCAATTTTGGGCTTTTTGGGGGGATTTTTTGAGGGGGAAGCCCAAAGCCCCAAAAATTTTTTTGGAATTGCCCCCCAAAAACGGCTTTTCTGAGGGGGCAATTTTTTCCCGGGTATGATACAGTACAAACAGAAGAGGTCCCGCGCCGGTGCAGAAAGCCTGTCGCTGTGCACAAAACGCGTCAACAGGCATCTGCGGATTCTATTCATAAGGATAGCATAAGATGGAGCGGACTGCAAGTGCAGAGAATACCAAAACCAGCGCCCCCTAAAAAGCAGAGGGGACAAACAGAAAGGAGCACCCCCATGAAAGAGATGAACCGACGCGAATTCCTCACCCTCTCCGGCGCAGCCGTTGTGGCGCTCTCGCTGGCAGGCTGCGGCGGGCCCTCCTCACCTCCCTCACCTCCCTCACCTCCGGCCTCTGAGAGCAAAGAGATGGCCCTGTTCAAAGCCATCAACGAGGTCTGGTATGAAGTCAACAGAGAAGTAATCACCCATCCCGACCTTAAGATCTGCAAGTCTTTGGTCTACTGTCAGGAGGCTGCCGACCTCGCAAAGTTTACAGCCAGCCCCTTTGAAAACAATGAACCTGAAGTAGACGAGGAGGATTACCGCAAATGGAGCTTGCCTGATGATGTATTCCACGAGTACCAACGCCGTGAGTCTGAAATGATAGAGGGAATCAGGAAAAACTATGGAAACGGAAGCTATCGGGGAACTGCGGGAGTTTCTAACAGCACCCATGACGGTATGCAATTAAAGCAACTGTATCCTCGTAGTCCGAGCGAGGTCAGGGAGTTTGTGCGGCGTCTGGCCGGGCATGGACTGGCGAGTCCGCATCCCGAGCAGTGGATGATCGGGCTCTACTGCCCCACCATTAAGGGCAAGACCTATACGGTGGCGGTAATGGTAAACTTTGCACCGATCTGAAGCGGGGCAGGGATGCACGGACTTCCCGCAAGTTGCGAACCGTAATCTATAATATACTGTATCGAAAGGAGCACCCCCATGAAAAAGATGAACCGACGCGAATTCCTCGCCCTCTCCGGCGCATCGGTCGCCCTGCTGGCACTGGCTGCCTGCGGCGGTGCACCCTCCACGCCCGTAGTGCCCACCGGCAAGGAAACCGAGCTGCTGGCAGCCATCAACAAGGTCTGGAAAGAAAAGTACGCTGCAAAGGAGGTTGCCCATGAGCAGCTGACTCTCAATCAGGATGCGGTGAGCGCTATAAGGGCTTACGGGCGTGTTTTTGAAGAGGCCAACGAGACACCGCATACGTTGAAAGACCCTGACCACAAGATCATTTTTGGGGAACTCAATGGACTTGAGGACAAGATACGGAACAAGTATGGCAAGGACAGTTTGGCAGGTATGGCCGGCATCTCCGAACCGTCTACCGAGAATGTGGTGGCTCTGGAGGATGCGTATTCTTGCGAGGATGCTGCCGTTCGGGCTTTTGTAGCAAAACTGCTGGACAATTCTAATAGCGCCAAGGCAGAGTTCATCAGCATCTACTGCCCGGTGGTTCAGGGCAAGACCTACATGACCGCTGTTGTGTTCCGAAATAACAAGGCATAAGATAACAAGACATCCCCCTGTTTGCCCCGGGCACACTCCCCCTGTGTCCGGGGCTTTATAGAAAGGAGCACCCCCATGAAACGATACGACCGACGGACGTTCCTCAAGCTCTCCGGCGCATCGGCGGTGATGCTGGCGTTGGCAGCCTGTGACGATAGCTGCTCCTCCGGCTCCACAAGCTCTGGCTCTGCCACAGAAACGCCTCCTTCGCCGCCGATCCCTGTGATCCGGGACGGGCAGAAGATCCTGACCATCTTCAACGCAGAGCTGGCCCGGCGAAAGGTGGAGAACATCAAGTTCGAGTACAGCAAGGGTCTGGAGCACGCCATTCAGGCAGATGTGCAGATGTTTGTGGATAACGGCAGCCCGGAGTTCCCGGCGGACGAAGGGCTCAGGCTGCGGATGGAGGGCGACTATGCCGCAAAGATGTGGGATGGTCTGCACGAGGCGGGTTACAGCTCCGGCTCCACGGCTATCTTCGGTATGCTCAATCAGTACCGGGTAGGCGTGGATTTTGACCACGAAGGAAAGCACCTTTACAGCATGGATCGCCTTTACCCCGCCACAGAGGCCCAGTTCCAGCAATTGGTGGATGAACTGATCAAGGACTACGGCGGTGTTCCGGGGCTTCATGAGGACGACCCGACGGTGAACAAGGTAGGCATCACCGTGGTGGATGTTAACGACAAGACCTATTGGGCCGCCTACATCATCGACAAGTGGCAAGGCATAGGAGACGGCTGAGCCATACCATAGAAAAGGAGCCTACTATGAAATACCAACGCTTTGCGGCCCTTGTGCTGGCTGCGGCCCTGCTGCTGGCGGGCTGCGGTGGCACCCAGAGCAGCCCCAGCGCCGCTGCCGACCAAAGCACCGGCAGTGTCCAGAACGCCGAAAGCAGCCAAAATACTCCGGCGCTTGCTGCTCAAAAAGAGCGCATCACCGACCAGTACACGCTGGAAAAGAACGTTTCGGGCGTGTGGGGGGAGGAAGCGGTGCAGTGCATTTCCGTCCATGTGCCGCAGCTGGAATGCGACAGCCCGGATGCCGCCTACATCAACGATGAGCTGAACGCCATCTATGCGGCGGATTTCCGGGAGTTCGAGAACAGCGAGGAGGCCGGGCAGCCGGGCGGCGAGTACCCGCAGATCGGTGTGGGCTGGGATGACTGGTGGTACGGCGATTGCGTCAGTCTGGTGGTGCGCAGCCGCTACGGCGGCACCGCCCCGTGGCGTTACAGCGGCTGGTGCTTCGATTTTGCCAGCGGCCGGCAGCTCACCGTGGCCGAGATGCTGCAGCGGATGGGGCTGGACCCGGACGAAGTGCAGCAGCAGGTGCAGCGGCAGGCCATGCAGGCCTTTGACCGGGAGATGGCGCAGGGCGCGTATTACGAGGGTCTGCGTCTCGGCGGAGAGCTTTCGCAAATGCGGATGGATACGCTGGAATACAATGAGCTGGAAAACCTGTGCCTGCTTTTGCCGGAGCAGGATCAACTGGTGCTCCGGGGTAAGTACAGCTGCGAAGAAGGCTGGCAGCAGCTGGATATGGAGCTCTCGCTGCCCCCCGCTGACACCCCGGTGCTGACCGACACCTACGACGGTGTGCAGGTGCAGCTGGAGGGAACGCAGGGCACCATCACCCTGAGCCCCGCGCCAAAGACCGACCAATGGGGAGACATTGGCATCCGGGTGGAACAGGAGCACAGCTACCCCATCCTTGGCGCTTATAACGAGTATGTGGACGTGTGCATCGGGGAGCAGGAGGACGGATTCTTCCGCCCGGTGGTCTATCTGCTGACCAAGGACGGCGTGGTGGAGTATGTGGACGTGCTGCGCTGCCTCCTGTTCGGCAATGCCATGATCTGTCAGGACCCCATCTACTTTGCCAACAACGGCGTGGCGCTGGAACTCTGCGGCAGCGAGGTGAACCTGCGCCGGGCGGATGGCTCTGTGCTGGAACTGGCTCCCCTGTCGGCAGAGTGGAGCGCGCAGGAGATTCCCTATTCCGTCACCGGCTCCTACAACTACACCTCTGAAACCGGTTGGAACTGGATGGATCTGACCAGCGACGGCAGCGTTCAGCTGGGCGTGCAGGACAACAGCCGCATCTATCGGGGCGATGCCGCGTATCTGGGCGTGGTGCCCGAGGGCGTGGTGCTGGGCATCGCTGCCGATGAGGAGCTCGAATTTGTGGCGGCGTTCAAGAACGACCAGTACAACGAGAACCTGACCCTGACCATGATCGCCGGGCAAAACCCCTTTGCCGAGGGCGAGACCCAGCTGCAGATGACCCGCAGCTACGGCTGAGATCACAGGAGAACGACCATGAAACACAAACGCCTTGCCGCTGCGGTGCTGGCGGCGGCTCTCTGGCTGACCGGCTGCGGCGGCGCGGCGGCTCCCGCTGCCCCCGCAGGCTCCGGCGCAGCTTCCCAAAGCACCGCAGACACGGCGGTGCAGACAGCACAAAAAGACCGCATCACCGAGCAGTTCACGCTGGAAAAAACCGTCCGGAACGAGTGGGGCAGCGCACAGAAGCTGACCATCCATGTGCCGCAGCTTGTGTGCGACAGCCCGGACGCCGCTTATATCAACTATGAGCTTGCCGCCATGTATGCGGCAGAATTCCGAGAGTACGAGGACAGCCCGGAGATCGAGCCCCAGCAGGACGAGGGGAGCCCGGATACTTATATCAATTGGGACGCCTACTGGTACGGCGACTGCGTAAGCCTTGTGGTGTTCCGCTACGACGGCGGCTTAGACCCGGGGTATTCCCGGGGCTGGTGCTTCGATTTTGCCACCGAAAAGCAGGTCTCCGTGGCGGAAATGCTGCAGCGCATGGGGCTGGACCCGGATGCCGTGCAGCAGCAGATGCTGCGCGAGGCGATGCAGACCTTTGACCGGCACATGGCGCAGGGCGGCTACTACGAGGGCCTGCTCAGCGGCGGCAATCTGGCAAGCATGCGGATGAACACGCTGGAAAACAACCAGCTGGAGGACCTGTGCCTGCTGCTGCCGGAGCAAGACCGGCTAG
>OJAM01000469.1_pt1 | contig 18098 bp, 16 predicted proteins | sample 1589071 | NCBI WGS metagenome assembly OJAM01 (sample SAMN03283243) | human gut metagenome | biome: human-associated habitat; material: feces | host: Homo sapiens | place: Peru | collected 2012
GCCCCACGGCGCTACGGACAGGCTCTATGCCCTGCGGGGGCTGGACAGCGCCGCCATTGCGGAATATGTAAAAAGGGTGATCCCAGATGAAGATTAAAAAACGGCTGGATGTGCTTCTGACGGAGCGCAAGCTTGCGGAAAACCGCACCAAGGCCCAGGCAATCATTATGAGCGGCATTGTCTATGTAGACGGCCAGAAGGCGGACAAGCCCGGAGTTTCCTATGAGGAAACGGTGAGTTTGGAGGTTCGGGGGGCGGTGTGCCCCTATGTCAGCCGGGGCGGATTAAAGCTGGAAAAGGCGCTCCGGGATTTCCACGTTGTCCCCACCGGCTTCGTATGCAGCGACTCCGGCGCGTCGACCGGCGGCTTTACAGACTGCCTGCTGCAGCAGGGGGCCAGTAAGGTCTTCGCCATCGACGTCGGCTATGGCCAGCTTGCGTGGAAAATTCGTTCCGACCCGCGCGTGGTCGTGATGGAGCGGACGAACATCCGCTATGTTACGCCGGAGGATCTCGGCGAGCCGCTCGACCTGTCCGTTGTGGACGTCTCGTTTATTTCCCTGAAAATCGTCCTTCCGGCCATTCAGAAGCTGCTCAAGCCCACCGGACAGGTGCTCTGCCTCATCAAGCCGCAGTTTGAGGCCGGAAAGGAAAACGTCGGCAAGAAGGGCGTCGTGCGCGACCCCGCTGTGCACGCGCAGGTGCTGCGCGACTTTACCGCGCTGGCCGCGTCGCTGAACCTTACCATCCGGAATCTGACGTTCTCTCCGGTCAAGGGGCCGGAGGGCAACATTGAATTTCTCGCGCATCTTTCCATGCAGCCTGGGCAGGAAACGCTTCCTGATATCGACGCGCTCGTCGCGCAGGCGCATACAGCGCTGAAAGGGTAACATACGCTATGAAGATCGTCGTTTCGCCGAATCCCTACCGTGACAAACAATTCAAAAACGCCCGGCAGGCCTGCTCGATTTTAAGGGAAGCGGGCGCAGAGGTCGCGCTCTGCCTGCCGTTTGACGTGGATAAGACGTTTGAAATTCCGCATGATCTCCGCTTTCAGGACATTCAGAAAGAGATCAAGACGGCGGATATGTTGATCTGCTTCGGCGGCGACGGGACAATTTTGCACTCGTCCAAGATCGCGACGGAGCATAATCTCCCCATTTTGGGCGTCAATATCGGCACAATGGGGTTCATCGCGGAGCTGGAAGCAGGGGAGATCGAGCTGCTGCGGAAAATTCCGAAGGGCGATTATACTGTGGAGGAGCGCACGATGCTGGATGTCAGCGTCGGAAACGGCAGACAGACGCTTTTCCACGAAACGGCGCTCAATGACGCAGTCATCACCAAGGGCGCGATTGCCCGCGTGGTGCAGCTCGGCATCTACTGCGACGGCATAGAGGCAACCGGTTACTCAGGCGACGGCGTGATCCTCTGCACGCCGACCGGCTCGACCGCCTATTCCATGTCCGCAGGCGGGCCGATCGTGGAGCCGTCCGCGAAAAATTTCCTGATCACACCCATCTGTGCACACGCCATGCTGGCAAAAAGCATCGTCGTCGCGCCCAGCCGTGTCGTAACGGTCAAGGTCGGCAAGATTGGGCGGCACAACGCGTTTTTGTCCGTTGACGGCGGCCGGGCCTTCCGCCTGAACACCGGCGACGAGATCACGGTTAAAAGCTCGCAGAAGGTCACACGGCTCGTGCGGCTGAAAAACACCAGCTTTTTTGAGATCCTGAACCGAAAATTCATTGAAAAAATGAGGTAAACACGTCTATGAAATCAAAACGCCAGGAAAAAATTCTGGAGCTTATCGCAGACCACAGCGTCCAGACGCAGGAGCAGCTGCTCGCCGAGCTGAATGAGGCCGGTTTCTCTACCACGCAGGCTACCATTTCCCGCGACATCAAGCAGCTGCGCATCATCAAGGAGCTTGGCCCAAACGGCGTTTACCGCTATGCGACTGCCCCCAAGCCTGCGGAGCACACCTTCTCCGCCAAGCTGAACCTGATCTTCCGGCAGTGCATCACGAGCGTGGACTATGCGCAGAACATGATCGTCGTCAAGACCATGCCCGGACTTGCAAACGGCGCCGCCTCCGCAATCGACAAGCTGAACATCCCGGAAATGCTCGGGACGCTTGCGGGTGACGATACGTGCTTCGTTGTGCTGAAGGACACGCAGGCCGCTGCCGAGCTCTGCGCCGAGATCCGGGAGCAGATCGAGCACTGAGGCCAGAACGGAACAGGAGGAAGACCGATGCTTTCTACCCTGCATATCGAAAATATTGCCGTGATCGAACAGGCAGAGATCGCCTTTGACAGTGGTTTCAACGTCCTCACCGGTGAGACAGGTGCGGGAAAATCCATCGTTATAGACGCGATCTCTGCCATTTTGGGTGAACGGGCCTCGCGCGAAATGATCCGTACCGGCGCGCAGAAGGCGTTTGTCAGCGCGATTTTCTCCGGCGTGCCGGAGCTGCCGTGGTTCGCCGAGAACCAGATCCCGTATGAGCCGGAGCTTGGCATTTCACGGGAGATCTTCGCCGACGGAAAAAACAGCTGCCGCGTCAGCGGCAAGCCCGTCACAGTCTCCACGCTTCGGAAGCTCGGCGTCCAGCTCATCCAGATCCATGGCCAGAACGATTCCCAGCAGCTGTTCGATGAGGCGACGCATATCGGCTATCTCGACCTGTATGCCCATGACGAAGCGCTGCTGGCGGATTACCGGCAGGCGTACGACAAGGTCAGCGTCGTGCAGCAGGAGATCCGCCGCCTGTCCATGGACGAATCGGAAAAGCTGCGTCTGGTCGAAACGCTGAAATTCCAGATCGATGAAATTGAACACGCCGAGCTGCAGTCCGGAGAAGAAGACGAGCTGCTCGAACGCCGGAAGGTGCTCCAAAACGCTGAAAAGCTGACGGACGCGATGGAAGCGGCTGTTTCCGCGCTCTATGGGGATGAAACGTCGGACGGCGCGGCAGCCATGATCGCAAACGCCGCGCACGCGCTGGAACGGGTCAGCCGCGTGTCAGATGAAATGCGGCAGCTCAGCGGAAAGCTGAACGACCTCATGTATACCGCGCAGGATATTGCCGACGAGCTGCGGGACAAGAAGGACGATCTAACCTATTCTGCCGATGAGCTTGAGCAGATCGAAGAGCGCCTTGATACGCTCCACAAGCTCAAGCGCAAATACGGCGGCAGCGTCGAGGATGTGATCGCGTTCTGTGAAAAGGCGAAGCGGCAGCTCGACGAAGTCGAATTCGCGTCCGACCGCATCGAGCAGCTCCAGAAAAAGCTGTCCGCACTGCAAACAGCCATGCAGGAAAAGGGCATGGCACTCTCTGCCGCGCGGAAAATGGCGGCAGAAAAATTACAGGCTGCAATTTCTTCCGAGCTGATGCAGCTGGATATGCCGAAAATTCAGTTTGTCTGCGAGTTTTCCGCGCAGCAGCCGCAGGAAAACGGCCTCGACGCCGTCCGTTTCCTGATGTCTGCCAACGTCGGCGAATCGCTGCGTCCGCTGTCCAAGGTCGCCTCCGGCGGTGAGCTGGCGCGTATTATGCTCGCGATGAAAAATGTACTGGCGGCGGAGGATTCCGTCGGGACCATGATCTTCGACGAGGTCGATGCGGGCGTCAGCGGCCGCGCCGCGCAGAAGGTCGCGTATAAGCTCTGGACAGTCGCAAAGGGCCGTCAGGTCCTGTGCGTGACACATCTGCCGCAGATCGCTGCCATGGCCGACACGGAATTCACGGTCGAAAAACGGGTGGAAAACGGCAGAACGTATACAAGCGTTCTGCGTTTGGATGTCGCCGGACGGCGGCAGGAGCTTGCACGCCTGACCGGCGGCAGCATGATCACCGAAACAACGCTTGCCGGTGCAGCAGAGCTGCTGCGTCTGGCGGAACAGACAAAGAAGGGAGCTTCACATGAAAGTACGTAACATCCTGTTTCTGGTCCTTGCGTCGCTGCTGCTCTGCACGGCAGTCAGCGCGGCGGAATACACCGACGTATCCGACACGCATTGGGCATATAAGCAGATCGATTATCTCAGCGCAGAGATCAACGGCTATCCGGACGGCTCCTACAAGCCGGAAAAGAGCGTTTCGCGCGCGGAATTCCTCACGTTGTTCGCCCGCATTGCCTTCCCGGACGAGTGGAAGCGTGTGGAGGGAGAAGAATGGTGGAAATCGGCCTATGAGGTCTGCACCGCGCACGATCTTCTGAACAATATCACTGGCAGCCGCTCTGAGGCCATGCCGCGCGGCGAAATTGCCGCGCTTCTCGAACGGTTCTGCTCCGGCTGGGGCGGCGTGCATGAACGCGCAGACGCTGCGGAACAGTATGTTATCAACTGGAAGGAGCAGCGCATGGAGTTCCCGGAGTGGCAGCCGCTGTTTCCAGATGCTGCAGAGTATTGGAGCAGCGTGCTCATCAGTGCCAATCAGGGGCTTCTGACCGGCTATCCGGATGGAAGATTCAAGCCCGGCAAGGGCGTGACCCGGGCGGAGGCTGCGGCCATCCTTGCCCGTCTTAAAGCGCAGCTGGTGCTCCGTGAAAAGAAGGGCTGTGAATACGTCTGCACAGTCGGGGAGTATTGGCTGATGCAGTACTCAGACTCCGGCTCCGTCGGCCTTGCGCTGTATGAGCCGCTTACCGGCAAGCTGGTTCAGACGGTCGGCCTTTGGAAAGCTGCGCAGGGAGTCAGCGGGTATGCCGCGTTCGACCGCCTGCTGAGCGGATCCGACGGTATATATGTCTGGGGACGCGCGGGTCTTTATAAACGCAGCGGCAATACGCTCGAGCAGATCGTGGCCGAGCCTGTGCTGGATTTCTGCTGGTATGGAGACAATACGCTCTATTACCTGAGCTGGGACGATACCAGGCAGATACCGGCATATTCTTACGCGGCCGCATATTTCCCCTGCGCCTCGAGAGTGATGAAGCTGGAAAACCCGGGACAGAATGCCGTGCGCACCATCCTTGCCGAGCGCGACGAGAGCAGTCCAATGCAGAATCTGACCGATATCTATGTGGAATACGGAACGCTGTATGTCGCGGGTTCGTATTGCATGGGCATTGGGGATCTGCACGCCGCGCTCTACGAGGTCAAAGACGGCAAGCTCACCGCACTGTTTGGCGAATACTGATTGACAAACCGAAAAAAATACGGTATACTGCATTTGTAATAAGATCACAGTGACGAAGGGAAGAAGTACCCTGATACCCCGTCTACAGAGAGCTTTCGGTCGGTGCAAGAAAGCAGACGTCGTCAGGCGAATACATCCCGGAGCTGCCCTCTGAAACGCGTTTTCGCGCAGTAGGGGTGTGTCGGGTGCGCCCGTTATCGCGCAGGGGCGTGTCTGCGCTCCGTAAGGCCGCTTCCGCAAGGAACCGGCAAACCAGAGGTGGTACCGCGATCGTTCGCCCTCTGCTCGCAAGAGCAGAGGGCGTTTTTGACGGAAAGGAGCGTTTTATGCGCCAGAAAACCTGTCCCTACTGCGGCGATCTGCACGACATGGACGACGCCATCTGCCCCCACTGCGGCAGAAGACTGATGGAGTTGTAACTTCTCTCTAGCGTGCACTTGGCGCGGGAGCGCCCCTGGCTCCCCTGAAAGGGGAGCTGTCAGCGAAGCTGACTGAGTGGTTCGCAGCAGGCAGTTGCAAGATGCGAAAGCCCAATGCGAATTCGTCCCGCAGCTGCCCACCTGTTTGTAGGGGCCGATGCCCACATCGGCCCGACAGAATGCACCATTTTCACGAAGATTTTCGGCGAAGTCGCAGCTTCCCAACGGGCCGATGTAGGCATCGGCCCCTACACTGAAATGGGAAGATGCATTCGTGTTTGCCGCAGCTTTTCGCAAAAAACGCTGCATTCTGCGGGCGGACAGAGTCGTCCACCCCTACAGAGACGGTTTTGCGGTGCGTGAAAAGGAGTGAGCCATGAAAAAATCACACAAAATCCTGCTGGCACTTGCTCTTTTGGCCGCAGCCGCAGCCGCGGCTGTGATCGTGATATCAAATCTGCCCATAGCCAAAACGCAGGAGGCGGTGGGGGAGCTGCTTCGGAAGAAGCTTGACCTCCCGCAGGACGCCGTCATCATCTGCGCCGGAGATTATACGGCGGATGCGTATACACTGCTCTGGTTTATCATACAGAATCAGGACATGACGCTTTATCGGGCTGTGGACTGCCGTGTGCTGAATAACGGCAGCTATTGGATGAAAAAGACATACACGCCCAGCGCATACGCGCGGGACATCGTGCACGTTGTATGGCGGTATGCACGCGATATTATTCTCATCAACAATTTCGACTGCCGCTCGATCGTGTATCATACCTCTTACGGCGACGAGAAGACAGAGCTTTCGGCTGAAGACATTCCGTATGTTTTTCCATATGCACCGCCGTATGGCACAACAGGCTGCGATTTTCTGGACGCTGCCGGAAACAGCATCCGATAATTGATAAAAATTTTTCAAACATAGAAGGAGTAATCACAATGGGTATTTATGAAGAACTGCAGGCCAGAGGCCTTGTCAAGCAGGTCACGAACGAGCCGGAGATCCGCGAAATGGTCAACGCGGGCAAGGCCAAATTCTACATTGGCTTCGACTGCACGGCAGATTCTCTGACTGCCGGTCATTTCATGGCGCTGACGCTCATGAAGCGTTTGCAGATGGCGGGCAACCAGCCCGTCGCGCTCATCGGCGGCGGCACGACCATGATCGGCGATCCGTCCGGCCGCACCGATATGCGCAAAATGCTGACCAAGGAGGATATCGGCCACAACGCCGAGTGCTTCAAGCGCCAGATGGAGCGATTCATTGATTTCGGCGAAGGTAAAGCCATCATGGTCAACAACGCCGACTGGCTGCTGAACCTCAATTATATCGAGCTTTTGCGCGAGGTCGGTGCGTGCTTCTCCGTCAATAATATGCTCCGTGCAGAGTGCTACAAGCAGCGCATGGAAAAGGGCCTGTCCTTCCTGGAGTTCAACTACATGATCATGCAGTCCTACGACTTCTATCATCTGTTCCAGCACTACGGCTGCAATATGCAGTTCGGCGGCGATGATCAGTGGTCAAACATGCTGGGCGGTACGGAGCTCATCCGCCGCAAGCTCGGCAAGGACGCGCACGCCATGACCATCACGCTCCTGACCGATTCGCAGGGCAAAAAGATGGGTAAGACTGCGGGCAACGCTGTCTGGCTCGATCCGAACAAGACCAGCCCCTTTGACTTCTATCAGTACTGGCGCAACGTCGACGACGCCGACGTCATGAAGTGCATCCGTATGCTGACCTTCCTGCCGCTTGAGCAGATCGATGAGATGGACAAGTGGGAGGGCAGCCAGCTCAATAAGGCCAAGGAGATTCTTGCCTACGAGCTGACGCAGATGGTCCACGGCGAGGAAGAGGCGAAGAAGGCGGAGGCCAGCGCAAAGGCCCTCTTCGGCGGCAGCGGCAGCAGCGAGAATATGCCGTCGACCGAGCTGACGGACGATGACTTCACTGACGGTAAGATCGACACCCTGACGCTGCTCGTCAAGTGCGGCCTTGCCGCATCCAAGGGCGAGGGCCGCCGTCTCGTGCAGCAGGGCGGCATCAGCGTCAACGACGAGAAGGTCACGGATTTCGCGACTGCGTTTGAAAAGGCAGTCTTTGCAGGCGACGGCGCGATCATCCGCAAGGGCAAGAAGGTCTTCCATAAGGCGCTTGTGAAATAAAACTTATGTCAACCGCCCGGAACGCTCCGGGCGGTATGCACAAAGCAAATTCAAAAACGCCGCAGGATTTTGTCGCTTTCACAGTTGACTTTGTGCATTTAAAGCGGTATAGTAGCAAACATAAAAAGCCGGACAGTACGGCAGAAGGGAGTTCATTATGATGCAGATCCGTTCCAACGATTTCATTATGAATATGAGCTTCCGCTTTACCATGGCCCGCGAGCTGTTTGCGGGCCTCTATTACCGTACCCAAAATGAGAAGCTGTCCGTATAAGACCGGTGTTTTCTTCGTAAGTAAGAAGGAGGCTCTGTTCCGCGGACAGAGCCTCCTTTTTGTTTTAAACAATCAACTGTTATCAGAGAAAAGGAGCAATTTATCATGAAAAAGATTCTTGCAATGCTTCTGGCGCTCGTGATGGTCCTGAGCCTGGCCGCCTGCGCCTCCACACAGCCCGCAGCTGAGCCTGCGGCCTCCTCCGACGCACCCGCCGAGAGCGGAAAGACCTACACCGTCGGCGTCTGCCAGCTCGTGCAGCATGAGGCGCTCGATGCCGCAACGCAGGGCTTCGTCGACGCACTGAAAGAAGCGCTCGGCGACGCCGTGACCATCGATGTGCAGAACGCCTCCGGCGATTCCGTTAACTGCGGCACTATCGTCAACGGCTTCGTCGCCAAGGGCGTCGACCTCATCATGGCGAACGCCACTCCGGCCCTGACCGCTGCCGTCTCCGCCACGGCTGATATTCCCATCCTCGGCACGTCCATCACGGCCTACGGTGTGGCCCTCGACATTGACGATTTTAGCGGCACGGTCGGCGGCAACGTCTCCGGCACGTCCGATCTGGCCGACCTGCAAAAACAGGCCCAGATGATCCTCGACTGGTTCCCCGAGACAAAGACGGTCGGCCTGCTGTTCTGCTCCGCCGAGCCGAACTCCCGCTACCAGATCGACGAGGTGCGCAAGGCGCTCGAGGCCCAGGGCGTGACCTGCGAGGAATTCGCCTTCACCGACAGCAACGACGTTTCCTCCGTCACCCAGAAGGCTGCTGATTTCTCCGACGTCGTCTACATCCCGACCGACAACACCGCCGCTTCCAACACCGAGGCGATCGCAAACGTTCTGATTCCCGCCGGTGTTCCCGCGATCTGCGGCGAAGAGGGCCTCTGCCGCGGCTGCGGCGTGGCGACGCTGTCCATCAGCTACTATGATCTCGGCGTGACCACCGGCAAGATGGCCGCGAAGATCCTGAAGGGCGAGGCCAATATCTCCGAAATGCCCGTCGAATACACCGACGCGACCCCGAAGTACAACGCCTCCATCTGCGACCAGCTCGGCATTACCCCGCTGGACGGCTACGAGGCCATTGACGGCTGATTTCAGCCGGCCGGTCATGGACATATGCCCATGACCGGCCCTGTATGAAACACTGTTTGCCCCTGCAATCGGCCGATAACCGGTTTTCTTTGCCGGTCGATTGCAGGCGCAGACCAAGAAGGAGAATGACTATGAATTTCCTTTCCGCGCTTCTTAATTCGCTGCCCGGTGCAGCGGCGCAGGGCCTCATCTGGGGTCTGATGGCCATCGGCGTCTACATTACCTTCCGCATTCTCGATGTGGCCGACCTGACCGTCGACGGCTCCATCGCCACCGGCGGTGCGGCAGCTGTCATGCTGATCCGCGCGGGCATGAACCCGTGGCTGGCGCTGCTGTGTGCGTTTGTCTGTGGGATGCTGGCAGGCTTCGTCACGGGGATGTTCCACACCAAATGCGGCATTCCCGCGATCCTGTCCGGCATTCTGACGCAGCTTGCGCTTTACTCCATCAATCTTCGCATCATGGACAGCAAGGCCAATCAGGCCGTCGGCGTGGATAAATACCCGCTGATGGTGTCGCAGCGCTTTGTGCGTGACCTGAGTCTGAAAAATCCGCTGCCGGTGCTGCTTCTTTTCACATTCGCCGTGATCGCGCTTCTGTACTGGTTCTTCGGCACGGAGCGCGGCTGCGCCATCCGCGCCACCGGCGCGAATCAGAACATGGCCCGCGCGCAGGGCATCAATACGAACGCGAACGTTGTATTTGGCCTCATGCTTTCGAACGGTCTTGTCGCCCTCTCCGGCGCGCTGCTTGCACAGTTTCAGGGCGCGGCGGACGTCAACATGGGCCGCGGCGCGATCGTCATTGGCCTTGCTGCCGTTATCATCGGCGAGGTCATCTTCGGCAAGCTGTTCACGAATTTCGGCCTCAAGCTTCTGGCCGTGTCCATCGGCGCTGTGATCTATTACTTTGTGCTCCAGATCGTGCTACAGCTCGGCCTGAACACGAACGACCTCAAGCTCATTACGGCGCTGATCGTCGCGCTCTTCCTCGCCATTCCATATTGGAAGGGCAAAATGTTCCACGGAAAAGCCAAAAAGGAGGAATCGCGCCATGCTTGAGCTTATCAATGTCTGCAAAACCTTCAACCCCGGTACGGTCAACGCAAAAACGGCGCTGAATGACCTGAATTTGACCCTGAACGACGGCGATTTCGTCACCGTCATCGGCGGCAACGGGGCAGGGAAGTCGACTATGCTGAACGCCATTGCGGGCTCGTTCCAGATCGACAGCGGCAAAATCGTCATTGACGGCACGGACGTCACCGGCCTGCCGGAGCATAAGCGTGCCGCGCTTCTCGGCCGCGTGTTTCAGGATCCAATGATGGGCACCGCGCCCACCATGCAGATCGAAGAAAACCTCGCCCTCGCCGCCCGGCGCGGGCAGCACCGGGGCCTGAAATGGGGCATCACAAAGGCGGAGCGCGCCGAGTACCAGAAACGTCTCCATGCGCTCAATCTCGGCCTTGAGGAGCGCATGACCGCGAAGGTCGGCCTGCTCTCCGGCGGCCAGCGTCAGGCGCTGACGCTCCTGATGGCGGCGCTGCAGCAGCCGAAGCTGCTGCTTCTCGACGAGCACACCGCCGCGCTCGACCCGCGCACGGCAGCCAAGGTGCTCGATCTATCTGACCGCATCGTGCAGGAGCACGGGCTGACCACGCTGATGATCACGCACAACATGAAAGACGCCATTGCCCATGGCAACCGCCTTATTATGATGGACGCCGGTCAGGTCGTCGTGGACGTGTCCGGCGAAGAAAAGAAAAAGCTGACCGTCCCGGATCTTCTCGCCATGTTCTCCCGCGCCAGCGGCAGCGACGAAGCCAGCGACAAAATGCTGCTGTCCTGAATATTATACCGTAGGGGCGGACGACTCTGTCCGCCCTCCCTTTTTTACAGTATGCCTCCCGCCGGTCCCTACAGTCCAACACGGAGGTGCACACGAATTCGCCGAAGACTTCTGTAGAATCTCTGCTTTCTGCGGGCCGACAGAGTCGTCGGCCCCTACAGAGATTCTGCGCGTTTAAGAAATACGCCCCGCCTCCGCAGCTTTCCCGGCTGCGGAGGCTGTTTTTGCCCGGTTTTGCAGCGAAACATGGTTGAACTCCGGAGAAAAGCGCGCTATACTGTAAGCAGACAGATACAAGAAAGGAAGTCTGAACCATGAAAAGAGTCGGAAAATGGACATGGATGCTGCTGACGCTGCTTCTGCTGCTGTGCACCACAGCGTTTGCAAAAACGATCGAGTGCGGCAGCATCGAACTTGAGCAGCCGGTAGAGGCAACGTTCGAAGAGTATAATACACTCCAGTATACACTCACAGCGCCAATCGATGGCACGCGTGTAACGGTCGAGTGGTTGAGCGAAAACGAAAATGATGCTTGGTTGTATATCAATAATAAAGATACCTCTTCGACAGGCGGAATCTTCACTTTAAACAAAGAAAATACGGTCAAAGTGTATGCAGCGTCGTCGAATTTGCCGCTGACGGTTCACTTTGTTCTGCATGAATACAGAAATGACGAGCAGGAACCCAATGATGTGATCCCGACCGAGTTGCACGACGGTGACAGCATGAAGATTGTGCTGGATGGCGGTGATACGGATCGCTTTACAATCACAACAGAAAAGCCCGGACAGGATATCGCCCTGACCTTCAGCGGGTTTAATTATGCGGATAGAACGTCATTTTATCTGAACTGGGATGGAAAACAGGAAATTAAAAAGAATGGAACTGTTTTTCTGCATGCAGGCGAGCCGGGAGCATATCAATTTTCTCTTTACATGTCAGGAGACGGAGAAATTTCGCGTTCCATGGAGATTCATCTGCTGGACGGCGATGAAAACGAACTGAACGACACGAAAGAGACTGCCACTCCGCTGCCAATCGGCACAGATGCGGCGTTCAGCATTGGTGGAATCGGCGATGCGGACTGGTTCAGCTTTGAAGCAGTGCCGGAGGAAGGACAATCAAAGTTCTATACGCTCCGTTTATTGAATGTTGAACCGGGAAAAACGGAGGAAATAACCTATGAGGTTTACGCGCCGGATGGAACTGTTGTAGCGTCGGAAGTTATATCTCCTCGACATTCACGCATTCTTTCCTGTAGCCAACAGGGGCAGTACACAATTAAACTGTCCGCGAAAGGCAGTAACATCCAGCGTGTGCCGCTTCGCATCCGCGTAGAAGAGGGCGGCGACGACCCTTATGAAAGCAACGATACCTGGCTCGACGCAGCCTATATCGAGCCGGGGCAGCTGATTTCTCATGTCCTAAACAGCGGCGACACGGATTGGTTCTGCTTTACCGTTCCGGAAGATCACATGACGATACACGTCAGCTCTGACAGTGCGAATATGTACGTCAGGATTTATAATGGACAAGCACTTGCAGAACTTGGAGAGTCTGCAAGTGCAATTAGGTACGAAAAAAATCGGTCTAATACCGGTGTGTATTGGAAACTCGGCGAAAAAGGTCTCTATTATGTTCAATTGTATGGCGGCACCAGTGAAAAAATTTGCTCAACGACGATTTCACTGATTCCACCAGAAGAAATCGAAGATAATGATGTATGGTATCGTGCTACACCGCTTTATGAGGATTTTACGCAAGCATTTGATATTTCTGCGCCGAATGACATGGATTGGTTCCGGTTTACTGTGCCGGAGGGTGAGCAGAAGGTATTGCTGCTGAATGTCTCTAAAACAGACACGGGCGGACAATGGGAACGTGTGTATTTCAAACTCTACCGGGAGGCATATTTCGACAATCAGGATGATGGCAGTCTCTATAAATTTAGTATAGAAAGTTCAACTTCGAAAACTACGGAGAATTATGCTTGGAATTTGGAACCGGGCACCTATTATTTGTCAGCCGGGGAGACAAATACTAGTGCTGGTTCGCCTTCTCGTATGCAAAAATTTAATATCCACTACAAGCTGGCACCTAGGCTGAATAACGACACAATCGCCACGGCTGCACCTCTTCTGGAAGGGGAATGGCAGGACATATGGCAGGAGGGGTATTTCTCCATCGGTAAGCGCAAAGCCGGAGAGGTCATCCAGTTCCAGCGCGACAAGGGCGGAGAGTATTCGTGGCATAGCGCAACTATTTATAATGCCAGCGGGGAATGCGTTAGCGGTTTTGACAGAAATTCCAGCTTCCGGATTCCCACAGACGGAGTCTACTATATCAAAGTACCTGTGATATTAGCGTTTCCTCAAAATGAACCCGCATACACAACGCGCATCCGGTATTTTTCCCATAGAGATGTGCTCGGATCAGTAGGTACCATAACTATGCTCCCCAATGACTCTGTGTTCCTTGATTTATGGTTCAGCCCGGAAACGCGCGATCTTATAAAGATCGAATCCGAAGATGAGAATCTGACATACAACTGGAAAACGGGATATCTGACTGCACCCAATACCCCAGAGGGAAGTGCGGAAATTGTCTTCTCCAACGGATACCCGGTTGATGATGAAAGATGGTATGACGCAAACGTCCGTGTTACCTGGTCAGAAAACCCAGTGACGGAAATTTCGATTTCCGATCTTTTTGAGCCGCTTTCGGTTGGTGATTTGGCACAGCTGGAAGTAATCACAGAACCGTATGATTACGTCGGCCGCATTATATGGAAAAGCTCTGATACCTCCGTCCTGCGTGTGCTGTCCAACGGCATGGTTGCTGCCGTCGGACAGGGAAAAGCAGTGATTACAGCAAGCGTTGGCAGCGCCTCTGCGTCTCTTCCAATCACCGTTTCGGCCAAACAGCCCAGTGAATCCGACCTTACCGGTGTTTCGCTCGACCGCTACACGCTGACGCTCTACGCTGGAGAAGAGGCTGAACAGCTGACCGCGACGCTGAAGCCCGAGGGCACAGAAGCGACCATCCGCTGGACGTCCAGCAACCAGACCGCCGCCACCGTCAGTCAGGACGGCAAGGTCACGCCGCTTGCTGCGGGCGTTACCGTCGTAACGGCGGCAGCGGGGGACTACCGCGCCAGCTGCATCGTGACCGTCCAGCCAAAACGCGTCCGCGTGACCGGCATCCGGTTTGACGAGCCGACGCATACGCTCATGATGGGCAGCACCGTCACGCTCCAGCCCATCATCGCCCCGGACGACGCGACCGTCAAAAACCTGACCTGGGTCAGCAGCGACGAAAAGACCGCGACCGTCTCCCGCACGGGTATCGTAACGGCTCTGTCCGTCGGCGAAACGACCATCACCGCCACAACGGTCGACGGCGGCTATTCTGCCGAGATCAAAATCATCGTTACCGCTGCCGCCCAGCTGGGCGACGTAAACGGCGACGGCTATATCGACGCGGCCGATGCACTGCTCTGCCTGCGTGCCTCCGTGGGTCTCATTACGCTCACGCCGGAGCAGGAAGCCGCTGCGGACGTCAACCACGACGGTCTGATCGACGCGGGCGACGCGATCCTGATCCTGCGCTACGATGCAAGACTCATCCCGAGCCTCAACTGACGGGGGCCGCGCCATGAAAAAAAGACTTTTCCCACTGCTCCTCGTCCTGACGCTCCTGCTCACCCTCTGCACGCCCTTCGCACAGGCCGAGGGCCGCACACTCTCGATCACCTCGGCCAGCGGCCGCGCAGGCGAGACAGTCTCGGTGCAGGTGCGCCTGACCGGCAGCGTGTACAGCGGCAGATTTGAGCTTGCGTATGACGCGGCTGAGCTTGAGCTGCTCCAATGGAGCGGCGCAGACGGCGCAATGTGCGTCTTCAACCACGAACAGCCCGGTCTGCTGCTCGTGACATTCGTGTCGACGACTGCACTGGAAAACACCAGCCTTTGCACGCTGCAATTCCGCGTTTCTGCGGCGACGCCGGAAATTGGCAGCGCCCTCACGCTGAAAAGCATCCGCCTGTATGACGAAACCGGCACGTCCATCCCGGCAACTGCCGAAAAGGGAAGCATTTCCCGCAGCACCGCCCGCCTGACCCTCAGCCGTGAACAGACAGTGGAGAGCCGCTCTGTCCGCATGACGGTCAGGCTGGAAGGGGAGTTATCCCCGGCAGGCGGAAATTTCACCCTGCAATATGACCCGGACTGCCTGCAGCTGACCTCGGTTCTGAAGCTGCACCCGGCCATCGAGCTTCTGACATGGAACGAGCCGCAGCCCGGTACGGTGCACGTCAGCTTCAGCGGCACGCAGCCGCTCTCTACAGGAGAGCTTTGCGCCGCCATGTTCCGCACCGTCGGAACGGCGGGGGATACGTCCGCCGCCACGCTGACGGACGTGCGTATGTACGACACAGACGGAAAATCGATTGACGCGTCCGCCGAAGACGGCAGCGTCGATGTGGTGCTCCCATCCGACCGTGCGCCAAAGCTCTGGGCTGTCGGCGGGGCGATCCAGCCGGACGGCTCTGCGGTCGTATCCGTTGTTTTACAGGGGCGCGGCATCGTCTGCGGCGGAAGCTTCACCCTGACCTACGACCAGTCGCTTTCTGTGCAGGCCGAGCCTTCCGGTACTTGTCAGATCAACGCTGAGCCCGGCAAGCTCCGTGCCAGCTTCGCCTCGGCTACGCCCGTCGCCGATCAAGTCAGCCTGCTGAAACTCACGATTCAGAACGCCGTTCCCGGCGCAATTGACCTGTCAAACGCGATTTTCCGCGACGACAGCGGCAGCCGCATCGCCGCCGCGGTCGTGCGGCCCACGACGCTGAGTTACACCACTTCCGCTGCGGCCTTCGCCGGAACGCTGCGCGCCGACACGTCTGCTGGTCAGACGCAATATCTGCTGGACGTGGACGTGAGCGATATGCGCGCCGGGACCCCGGAGGCGCGAACGGAGTTTACCTGCCTGCTGGCGCTGTATGACAGCGACGGTCTGATGGAAGGCCTGTCCGTTCAGAAAATCGCCGCGTCGGATACCGGCGTAAACGAGCTGACGCTGACAGCCAGCGCGTCCAAGACACCCGCATATGCTAAAGTCTTTCTTCTTTCAGACGCGTCCGCCGGCCTTCCGCTCTGCGGCGCACTGCAGGCCGCGCTGGAACGCAGATGAACCGCAGCGCGCGGACGGCGGAAACCGTCTCCGATGTGTACCTTGCGCTGATGCTGAGCGCATTTCTCCTCTGGACGGGGCCGGACGGCTACACCAAGATTCTGGAGGCCAAATACCGGCTGTTTTTGCTTCTGACGATCGTCTATTGCGCCGCTGCGGCGCTGTCTGCACTGCGGCAGATCAGAACGGTCTGCTTCTGCAAGCTGCTGCGTGCCGTCCGCCCGGCTGAATGGCTGATGCTGGGTTACGTGCTGTGCAGCCTGCTCTCGACGTTCCTTTCACCGTGGCGCGCTGACGCGTGGCTTGGTCTTTCACGGCGCGAGGGACTTTTGACGCTTGCGCTGTATGGCGCGGTCTTCCTGCTGCTGGGGCGGCTTGCGCGCCCGAAAGCATGGCTGCTTGACGTTTTCGGCGCGGCCATGAGCCTATGCTGCCTGCTGGCGCTCTGGCAGCTGGCGGGCGGAAACCCGCTTGGCCTGTACCCGAAGGGGCTGGCCTATTCCGATGCCGGAACCGCCTACAGCGGCGCATATCTCGGTACTATCGGCAATACAGACCTGCTGGCGGCTGTGATGTGCGTGGCCGTACCCGCATTTTTCTATGGCGCGTGGAAGCTCCGCCGCTGCTGGCTGCTTGTGCCGCTGACGCTGTGCGTGACTGTCAGCGTCAGGATGAATGTCTCCGCCGGACTGCTCGGTACTGCAGCCGGCCTTGTTCTGCCGCTTCCGCTGGCGCTGGACGAAAAAAAGCGCCGCGCAGCGACAATCATCATTGGAGGTGTCCTGCTTGCGGCGTTCCTCGCGGTATTCCTGCTTCCGGGACTGCCCGGAATGCTCGATGAAGCGCACGCGCTTCTGCATGGCCGCGCGGAGGACGATTTTGGCTCCGGCCGGATCTATATCTGGAAAAACGTCTGGCAGGCAGTAAAGGAGCGACCGCTGTTCGGCGGCGGCCCGGATACGCTGTCCCGCCGCATTACGGCGTATTTTGAGCGGTACGACGAAGCCGGACACATTGTACGCCGTACTGGGATCGATACGGCGCACAACGAGTATCTGAACATCCTTGCAAATCAGGGCCTTTTCGCCCTGCTCTGCTGGCTGGGCGCGCTTGGCTGCTCCGCTGTCCGCTTTGTACGCAGGGCAGGGGAACGGCCCGCAGCTCTCATCTGCGGCAGCGCAGTGCTCGGGTACTGCGTGCAGGCGTTCTTCGGGATCTCCATGTGCCTGTCAACGCCGTTTTTCGTGATCGCATGGGCAATGCTCGAAACCCGGGAAAATTAGAATGACCGCGCTGGCAGCGCCAGCGCGGTTTCTGCATATCGTGGAAGCCCTACTGTGCGCAGCGGTAGCAGACCTCCGGATCCGGCGCGGCTTCGCCGTGCTTGAATTTCAGAAGATTCACCACCGTGGCCGCTGCAATGTTGTTTAACGCCTCGCGGGTCAAAACCGCCTGGTGAGACGTGACGATCACATTCGGCATGGCAATCAGCCGCACCAGCACATCGTCCTCAACAATGCTGTCCGAACGATCCTCGTAGAACAGGTTGCTCTCTTCCTCGTAAACGCCAGACACGCAGCACCGATCCTGCGGCGCTTGAGGCCGTCAATGAGCGCCTCCGTGTCGATCAATGCCCCTCTGGAGGTATTCACGATCACGACCCCCGGCTTCATTCCGGCAATGGCAGACAAAGAATACGACGAGTATTTTGGATAGAAAAAGAGCTATCTGACTTCATTTGAAATCAGATAGCTCTTTTCTTGAGAATAATGAAATTCTGTTGCCAAATCGTTGCCGCGAGGGGCTTCAAGGCTCAAAAAGTCCAGTGTCTACGGGCTTTTTTCGACCTATGAAATTATTCCCACTCAATCGTTGCCGGGGGTTTGCTGGTGATGTCGTAGCAGATGCGGTTGATGCCGCGGACTTCGTTGACGATGCGGACGGAGATGCGGTC
>OJAM01000471.1_pt1 | contig 18063 bp, 23 predicted proteins | sample 1589071 | NCBI WGS metagenome assembly OJAM01 (sample SAMN03283243) | human gut metagenome | biome: human-associated habitat; material: feces | host: Homo sapiens | place: Peru | collected 2012
GGACTCCAAGGAGAAGATCGACGTGGCCATTCTCGCTGAGGGCTACACCGAAGGCGAGATGGACATATTCTTCAAGGCCGCTGATAGCCGCCGTAGAACTGCTGCTGTGGCTGTTGCGGGGGCTGCTGGTAATACTGTGGGTAATCCATTACGTCACGTCCTTTCTGCTGATATTTTCGCATAAAAAAAGAGGGCTAACCCATCGGTTAGCCCTCGTCAACACATCATTTAGCCATCAATCGCGGCAGCTATTTTGTTTTTTATGCTCCGTATACGGCGCTCGACTTTCTCGGTGCCGTATAGCTCGGTTTCCGTTTGAAGAGCAAAGGAAATTTGCAAGATGCTCATTCCCCGCGCCCTCATGCGGAATATGGTCAACTCCTCGTCGGTAAAGCCGCAGTCGCGTTCAAACTGCTCCCTTAGTGCTCTCGGAAATTGCAGCTTGTTCTTTTCCCCCGGCGTTATCAGACTGGTTTTTATTTCTGCTGTTGTCGTTAGCCTCACTTCCTATGTACGCATTATATAGCATGTCTACAAGGTTTGCTGATCGCTGGTTCAGCCCATTCAAGCGGCAGAAATTTTTCACGGATTCTTTCATCTGTCCTCCGTTTTGTCGGTTTACAAGGATTTTTTGCTTGCGCCGAGGTGTTACTTGGTCTTATTATATTCGGCAGTGGATATGCCGATGATCGCGCCCACAAGCACACAGACAGCGCTGACGACCTGTGCGACAGTGCCGGGGTCATACCAGCCGAACAGCGGTGCGACGGTGCTGTAAAACGTGCTGACGGCGGGCAGGACAATGACTACCAGCCACTTGAGAACATCGTATACTTTGTTGGAAAGCTTCATATTATTACCTCATTTCAAAAAATCGTTTTTCTTCAAACGTCCATCATAGACGTTTTTAAGATACTGAATTGTGTGTGTAGCGCGGTTGTTTTCATAGTTCGGATGCGTGTCGCAATAGTCTTCGTACCGGTCTATATCGAGCAGGATATCAATCCAGTGCTCTTCCGTGTGAAGAATCTCACGCCGGACTTCATCACCAAAACGCAGAATACGGCTGCGGGATTCATCCGCCTTTGCCGCCGCATCCCGCTGAATATGCTGTTCGAGTTTGGTTTCAAGACTGGTAAGCTTGGCTATGACCTGATTGTTTGCCTCTTCTCGCTCTTTTTTGCTGTTTCTGCGCGCAAGGATAAGCGAGAAGATACCGGCAATTATGGCCGCGCCGCACGATGTGATAAACGCTTTTAAAATTTCCATTTCTTTTCCTCGTCTATATGTTTTGGGAGTTGCGCTGTTATCTCATGCGTTATCGCCTCCCACTATGCTCTTATACGTCGCCGCGCCGCAGATGCCGTCAGCCTCAAGGCCGTGCTCCGCCTGATAGGCCATGAGCATGTTGCGCGTCCTGGTTCCGAACTCACCGTCGATCCACTTTGGATCATAGCCGAGATACTTCAGCGCTGCTTGGAGCATCGCGACGACTACGCCCGTCTGACCGTCCTCCAGCATGGGCAACTCGACGCTGACGAATTGCGTCGGTTTCACCGGTGCCGGTTTCGTGTCCGGTTCTACCCCGGTGTACCGCAGCACGCAGTCCCAAGGGTAGTTATAATACCCGCGCGTGTATATCTCGCGCCCGGTCTGGTCGCCGGTCTGACCGCCGGTCACAGTGCCGTATTCGTTAATGCTTGCCTGCACTATCTGCCCGCCGCCGATATACAGGGCGGTGTGGTGAACATGATTCAGCAGCACATCCCCGCGCTCAAGCCCCGCGCCGGTCGTGAGGTCGACGTCGCCCGTCACGTCCTCGAAGCCGTGCCTCAGCATGTCTCCGCGCATGTTGCCCGTGTAAGTGCAACTGAGGGGCAGTCCCGCTCTCTTGAAGCAGTCTATCACAAGGCTGCTGCAATCGTAGTCAGGCCCCCAGCGCTGCGACTGGTCATAGCCGTGGCTGTCGTCCGCCGCTATCTCCAGCGCGCGGGTCACGGCATTGTCAATAATTCCCATGGTGTCCTCCTCATGTTATTGTCGTAAATCTTGAGAGCAGCCACCCTGTCGGGTCTACGCTCTCGCGTGCGTCTTCCGTCAGCAAGCCGCTGTCGGTCTTATCGTCGTCAGGCATCACTCGTCACCTCCGTCCATCCGTATACGCCGGGTTCCCATACGTTGTTGTCTATCGTGCTTATCCATATCTTTCCGTTGTGCTTGACCTTGTCGCCCTTGGCGTAGGGGTTAGTGCTGCTCGGCTGCTCCCAATCGGGTATCTCACCCGGCGTGGGTATCAGCACCTTTGCCCACAGGCTGGGCGCGTCTACCGGATTCCATGTGCTTTGCGATACGTGAGCTTGCAGGCATTTATAAAGCACCCCGCCGTCCATCACTCTGTCACCTGCGGCATAACTTATGCCATCGCCGCACCACACGGGAAAGATGATAGGAACAGTCAGCGCCTGTTCGTCCGTCAGCATCGCGCCTGCGCTAGTCATTGCCGCGCGAAGCTTCTGCGCACTTGAAAGATAACTCATACCGTCTCCTCCTCATTAGTCACGCCGAGCAAGTCAAGTGCGGCGCGCATGTCCTCAACTTCAGCAGAGCTGCCACCCTGCTTGATCTCCGCGATTTTAGCAAGAATCACGTTCTTACGCTCTTCTATCGTCATGATGTTACCCCCAGTGCGGCTTCAATTTCGGTTAGCGCCGCCTCGTACTGCGTGTTCTGAGCGGAGACGTAAGCCTCCTGCGCCGCGTACGCTTCACTTAGGTCTTTCCACGGGGCAATCATCTCGCCGCGGAACATCTCTCCGTTTTCCTTCACCCATGTCTCGCCCGCCGGGACGAAGCGGAAGCTCTCTATCCACTCATCGCATTTGCCGTTAAAGGCATCTGTTTCAATTGCCCTGCGTCCGTCAGCTGCTGAGACATAGCACTTATAATCATTGTCTATATAGATTGTCATGCTGCGCCTCCTTATTCAAGCCTCAAATCATAAATTCTAGTACTGCTTACAGCATACTGTGTTCCGAGATAATAACTGCCGGACAATTTTGATATATCTATTGTGTATGAGCTAGGAGTCGTGCCACCAGACATGACAACTTTTGCAACCACACTTGGATTAGACTCTTGTGGAACTCTACTCCAAACGCCGAAATATCTGCCTTGACTGCCCTCAACATACCCAGAAATCTTTAGAGTGGCATATTTCGTCAAATCAATTGAGGGCTTTATATATGCCATATTGCTATAACCACCGCCGTTGGGGAAAGTCAAAATCTTTTTTCCACTACTATCTGTACCCACCCGAACTGACGCGCCGCCTCCTCCGTCAGAATAGACCGAGTTTAAGCCAGTTTCATTACTAAAGATTATGTAATCATACGCCAGCTCCGCAGTCGCGACCTGTCCCTCGGCGGTGATGCTTACAGCCTTGCTCGCGCTCTGACTGCCCTTGACCGCCTTGACTGTCCATGTCCCGGCGTAGGGGATAACGAACATCGCCTTGCCACTCGTATCTTTTGCCTTCAGCGTCTTCGAACCGTTAGTGCATGTACAGGTTGAACCTGATGGATATGTGACACCAATAACGGCATAGACTTTGCCAACGCCACCTGATAATACATAGATATTGCTCATGTGGCCACCTCCACGTCACCATACACAGCCCACAAATCGCCATTCACATTATCCGGCGAGATTTTTCGGATAGCCACAAGGTCGAGGAACTTCGTAAGCTTCAAGGTGCTGTTTTTATACATAGTGTCACCAGGTATTCCAAAGCGAACTCCGCTGCCAACTATAGACACATTTAGACTTGCAGATGAACCTCCACGCAGCACAGCCAATTCTGTGCCTACTGGAAGCGTCGCGCTGACAGCTTGAGTTAATGTGTAAGTTGCCGCCTCGTTCCAGTTATTTTGGATTGTCCCTCCAATATCTGAAGCTGCTATATTTCTTGAACCGGATGTGATCCTTGGGCTGAATAACGCATCCTGCGCGAGCTTTGCACGAGTAACTTCTTTATTTCCTATTTTGGAAGCAACAACGGAACCATCTGCAAGGTCAGCAGTCTTTATACTCCCCGCAGCAATGCCGCCGGTCGCGTTGGTGACACCGCGCCCGTTGCCGCCGTTGACTATGATCGTTGCAATGGGGATGGTTACCGCCGCTGTTGGCTTCGTCTTTGCCCATATCTCAAGATAGCCGTCAAAGGAGAATGACAGCGGCGCAAAATTGCCGCTTACCGCGTCGCTCTGGTTGAATGCCACTATCGGGAAGTCGTCTCCCGTCGCGCCGCTGACCGTGATCTGTGCTTTGTAACTGTAGCCCCCGAGTGCCGTTTCATCCTGCGTCCATGCCGACACGGCGATCACCTGATTCTCAACATAGCGTGAGGATATATCCGCTGCACGGATCTGGCCGTAGTCCAGCCACTCATTACGCAGACCGTCAAATATGTACAGGTTATAAGGTGTCGTTGCGCCTACGCTGTAAGCGTCGCCCACGTTCTGCGGCGCGGATTCTTGCAACTCTGTGACCGTGTCGAAGTGGCCTAATATCTTTAAGTTGCTCCCAAACGATACTGCACCAATATTCTCTCGCGCTTGCGCTTTTTGGGCATCAGTCAGTTCTTGGTCAGCGTTGAATCTAACAGTTCCCGTCCATGTGTCTTCCATTTGTTGGGCTAATAGTGAACTTTTGAAGTATTGAGTTTCTGCCATTTCTCTTTTCGCCGCCTTAATAATAAATTATCAAACATCCCGCATTCCCCTGCGTTCCTGCGCTGCCGAGACCGGGATCTCCGCCGGTGCCAGTTGCGACTGAAACCAGTGTTGAATATTCGTGGTTCCAGTAGTCTGCAACAGCACCGCCGCCGCCCCCACCACCGCCGTGCCCGCCGTTCCCGCCGTTTCCGTACCCATCCGGTGTAACATTTGGTGGTGACGCGTTGGCTCCGTCTCCGCCGTAATCAGCGCCATAACGACCGGAACCGCCATCCTGTCCGTTGGCACCGTAAGCGGCACCGCCACCCCCTACGCCACCGAATTTAACAGTTAGATTACTTGATATACCAAGAGTGCCCCCGTTGACATTCTCAAAGTTGCCGCCCTTGCCTCCTTTATAAGTAGTGCCGTTATATCCCACATTGCCGCCTGATTCTGCTTTTTTTGGCGTAGCACCTATAGCGGGATTTCTACCACCTTTGCCCCCGGCAGCGCCATCAATACCATCGCTGCCGGGCAGTGCATAAACCGCGCCCGAAAACAGCTCTGCGAAACCCGAGCTTGAAGCGTGGCCATTCGCAGATGAGTAGATATCATCCGCGACGTAAAGCACCGTGTTCCCGTCCGCGTTCTTATAACGGATAAAAGCGAGGCTTTCGCAGTTTATCGTTGCGGAAAGAACCTTGCCGCCGCTGCCGCCTTTTCCGCCTTTTCCGCCTTTTCCGCCAGCGCCGCCCTCATCGGTGCTGCTGCCGCCAGCCTCACCGTCTGAGCCGCTCGCACCATCTGAGCCGCATCCAACCAGAACGCAGCGTATTTGTTGGACGTCCTTTTGGTAGACGCTATCGGGAATATTCCAGCGCTGCTCTGTGTCTGTGAGCTTAAGGATCACGCAGTGCCCAAACGCAGCTCCAGACGCGGTTGGAGTATAATTCGCAATAAAATCGCACTCAGCGCGGCGGAACGACGACGTGTTCGTAAGCATTCTTGAAAGGAACCCTATCATCTTTTCTTTGAATGGATTTTCGATATTGTACCGTCGTCCAACACGCTCATCGTTGACAATTATTGCCTGCGTGACAACTGTTGTGTTGAAATAGTAGTCGCTGATTCGGTCAAGGCAATTGTCGCTGTTTGCAAGGGTAATCAATGTTGCGTCCTTGACCGTCACAACTTTTTCTGTCCGCGCATTGGGATTGTTCTTGGTAAGCAGCTTTGTATTGTGAACATACGGTTTACCCTTAAGGATGCCGGTTCCTTGAATAATCGCATAATTCGCGCCCTTGGCGGATATGGTCATGTCTCCGTCTTCCGACACGGTGATAGAATCTGGATATATCGGTTGGTCGAATGTTACGGTAGTCTCCGCTAACGCTTCGCCTTGCGTGTCATATAGCACTTCATCTTCCGCAGTCGACAGGTAATGATAGCTATGCTCGGTAACTTCAACGCGGCTCGCCGTGTCGCCGTATTTTACTGAGCCACTATCAAATATTCGGTTTCTGGGAATGTCGTAAGTGTCGCGCGCGTTTGGGAAAACAAAGAGCATTTTCCCAATATCGGATTTTGAAATAATTACTCCATACGCTACAAGAAGCTGATGGAGATTATTTCTGCGGGTGTCATACGGCAGCCAACCATAAACCTGCGTTTGAGCAACATCGGAGTCTATTTCATATTCATATTCAGTGCCCAAAATTTCAGCAATCACCGCGTCAAATCTTTTACCTGTGTAAACGCCGCCAACGTGCCACTGGTTGTCCATCATTCCAACTGCTGAGACACAGTTAAATTTAAAGAGATCGCCGCTCTCTCTTGTCACTGATTCGCAGTAAAATACCCCTGTGGGGCGTCCGTTAGTGTAAAAGCGCGTCGGCGTCCCATAGGGGATATCTCGAAGATCATAATTCCATTTGCTGCATATAATTTTCCCGTCAGCAGACAAGATACCGCCGTAGATGTTATCGTCTTTCGGGACTATCTGATACCTGACATAGAGAACATATCTGATAGTCGGCATAAACTGATCTATATACAGTTCCTCGCCAACAGCAGATATGCCTGTTTCTTCAAGAACTTCCTTTATAGCGTCGTTCTCAAAAGTTAAAATTGGTGATTCGATGTCACCAACTACAATTTTATTCGGAATAGCAAACATCGAATCACCTTTCTATAAGCGGGAATGCGTCAAAAGTCCACCATTCGTGACCGTCCATGCTCATCACAAGCGTGGCCACGTTGTTATTTGAATACATCTGTACGGTCTCTATTGCGCCCGTATAAGGGTTTGAATATGTGACAGTCACATACTCCGGCAGCATAGCCGCGCATGCAGTATGAGCGTCGTCGTCCCAAAGATCACGCAATTGGACATCCAAGCGGTACTTTGTTGCGACCCTATCGCGGTACATGTAAGCGTCAAGCGTTCGCCCCGCATTGGGGCCGTCGCTGTCCGCGCGTGTCACCTTGAACCCCTCGGCAGCTACCCACTTAGAGAAGTCGACGCCGTCTATTTCAAAAACAAACATATTAATCCACCTCTATAAGCGCTTTGCCGTGCATTCTGGTTTCGCGTTTTGTGTAGCTGTGAAGCTGTTTCGACACACGAACGCCGTCAAGTTCTACCACTGGATAAACCTCTATCGGGCTGTTGCCGCTATCCTTGCCGAACCTGTCAAGGAAACTGTTCAGTTTCTCCGCAAGCTCCGGGGTTATGCCGGTATAAGTAACCGCCGCATTGGGCGGAACTACTGAACCCGCAGCAACTGCCGGAAGTGCGGGCATAGTCATTGAGGCGAGCTGCGCCGTCATGCGGTCAAGAGCAGTCGGAACAAGCGATATCTTTTCTGCGATCCGAGAGAAGATATCTTCGTCGAACAGCAGCGATGTAATCTCCTGTGCGACTGAGCGTATCCATTCGGTATTACGCTCAAGTGGTATGATCGCCTCTTTACCAGCTTCGCCCGCTCCGATAAGCGTTGCGCCGTCAACAATGCCGCCCTTTGCATACCAATCCACGCTGAAATGTGGCACGCTTGGCGGTTTAAGGCTAAATTGGCCGCTTATTGAGAAGTGCGGCAACGGGATATGCGGGAAAGAGAGTTTCTGCGCAAGAGTGTTCTTAATATTCTCCCACGCGGATTTTACCTTATCGCGGATATTGTCAAACTTCTCAACAAATTTGTTTTTAAGGTCTTCGGCGTTTGCCTTGATATCTTCAAAGCTTTGTTTTGTCGCAGCTGCAAATTCTGCGCCCGCTTCTTTGAGCTTGTTCCACGCTTCTTTAAGCGGCGTTCCGACGTGTTTATCAAACCATGCGGATATCTCGCCCCAGTAGCTTATAATGACCATCACAAGAGCCACAACCGCCGCAATCGCCACGGGAATCCAGCTCCCTGTGAGAAGCGATATAGCAATTCCGATTGCGCCCAGACCGGCCACTATCAGCGCGCACGTTTCATGTGATAGTTCGCCGGTTGCTATCCAGTCCTTAATACCCACGACGAGCATAGCGACGCCACCTATTAAAAGGGCAATAGCCCCACCGAGCTGACCGAACGCCAAAAAGGCGCCCAACGCGGCGAGGGCGGCACCGGAGAGCATTTCGATAAGGTTTGTTGAATCGACGCCATTTTTCCAGCCGTCTATTGCTCCCTTAATGAGAACTGCTGTTCCCGCAAATATCATAACAATGCCGAGTATCTGCTTGAATCCGCCTTTTACAAGCCCAAGGTTTTTAAGGATGTTTGCGAACTTCCAGCCCGCGAGAGCCGCGCCAACGGCAATCACAATGTCAAGGATCGTGTTGAAATTGTCTTTGAGGAAATCGCTGATTTCAACATCTTCATAGTCGAGGCCGGTTCCGCCGCCTCCACCACCCCCGCCACCTCCGGTGTCGTTGTCCTGCAAAACGTTCAGTTCGTCAATGCCCATGAGTTGTTTCTTTGCTTCTTTAGCTGCATCCGCTGCTCCACCCGCAGCACCAGCGAGTTTATCCATACCGGATGTAGCGCGTTTGAACGTGCCTCGCCCTCCGAGTAGAGCGAAAAATGATGCGATGGCATTTATGGCCGTATTAATCCAGCTTATAAGCGTTTGCAGCACCGGTATAACGGCGTTAAGCACCGGCGCAAATGCTGCCCCCCACGTTGCTTGGAGTCCGGCAAGAGACGCTTTAAGGCTGTTTATGTGCGCCTGCGTTTCTGGGTCATTTTCCGCATAGGCTTTTACCGCATCAACTGTATAAGTTTTCAGCTTGCTGAACAGTGCGAAAAGTGTGCGTATACCTATACCGTATTTGAGCAGGCTTTTTACACCGTTATTAACAGCAGCCTGAGTGCCCTCGAATATGGCCTTGAGGTTCTTACCCTTTGTTGCGTCCGTTATCTGCTTCGTAAGTTCACCGGCGCGTTCTTGCGCTTGCTCGAGCTCCGCCGTCTGCTGTGCAAGCACATCAAGTATCTTGCTGTCCTGCGCTTCAAGGCGCTGCGCCTCTTTTTCTTTGGCTTGCATGATTTTCTCTTGCTCCGCAAGCTCGGCCTTGATTTGCGCCTGACGCTGAATTTCGGCAATATATGTCCCGGGGTCAGCGTTGCCGGTTATGCTTGTTTTTGCTTCGCTCTCGGCAAGCGCCGCTTTCAGTTCTTCGACGCGGTTATATGCTTCAACCGCCGCGTCCTGCGCCTCTTTGAGTTGTTCAACTATTGGCGCTCGCGCTGATTCATTTTTTGCGATGCTTTCTTTGAGCTTGCTCATCTTGTTTACAAGCTTGTCAAGCTCTTTTGAGGCTTGGCCGTCATCGAGTTCGACCGGGAATCTCAATTCAGTTGCCATTTATCCGCCTCCTGTCCATTTCTTTAGGATTTCTTCATCCTCCGCTGTGTACTTTTGCGGAAGATTTATAATCTCGCGGTTCTGCCTTAACCACTCGCGTTCATATTTTTCAAGCTTCTTGCCCTTTGACAGCTTTGACCGGATATTGACGATCTGCGCAAATGCACATTCGCCGCCGATCTCCATATAAGCGCCCATGAAAGTCCACCAATGGAGATATTCAACGGCGCGGCTTTCAAAACCAAGCACACGGTTAACCGGCGCGATGATATAAGGGAAGTCCTTTTGCCAATCGACAAGCCGTGCGGTTTTCTTGCCGCTCGGCTGTCCCATGTCAATGAACCAAAAGCATTGCTTGAGCGCTTCGGCGTAATCCGTGACGCTCTCCCAATCCTCGATTATCGTTTCTATCGTCGCTTGTGCCTTGTCTGTGTCCGAAAAATCCGGGTCATTCAGAACTTCGATAAGCTCAAGAATCACCCGGTAATCTGTGCGTATTGCGTACTCGCTGCCCCCGATGTTAAGAGAAGTAGGCAGCCCGTATGTCATTTCTTCTTATTAAAACGCGCAAGGTACTTTTGCAACTTCGGATTTGTCTTTTTCTTTTCTGCAACAACAGTGTCGTCCATGTTTTCTATAAGGCACATGATGAGGTTAAACCATACCGGAGTACCACCGGCAAGGGCATACACGTTCATGTCGCCGAAAACAGGTGTACACACGTCTGTATCGAAGAGTGTGTTTATCAGAGTTCTCATCTCTGCGTCCATCTCCCGCGCAGTCTTGAAGATATCCTGTAGATTTTCTGTGGTTTTAAGCATGCTCTGGTACTTCTCTTGATGCTTGTCCATCGCATCAAAAACCATAAAGACGCGCGCTACAAAGTTCATGTCTGTAAGGTTTATCCATACAGACACTTTATCGTTAATGGAAATTTCCTGTATGCCGATATCCGGTCTGAATACAAGCTTTTCCGCCATGTTGACCTCCTTAATTAGTTAAGGGCGCGTATAAAACGCGCCCCTGTTGATTATGCTGCCGCCGGTGTAAACTCGATTGCGCCGTTACTGCCCTTGGTGGCGCTGCCGATAGTGCGTTTGCCGCCGAAAGTGACAGTAATAGGCATACCGGCACTGCCGCCGCCCTCGCCGCCGAGACCTGTTACCTCGATCATGCTGGATTCGTAGCGCTCGGCAAAACCCGCATAGCCGTGAACGATCAGCATATCCTGTGCCGCAAGCGCCATAGCGTCCTGCTTGACAACAGCGAGCTTCCAGATGTGCTGCTGTGCGGCGTCGCCGCTGTCCATCTCGCACGGCTCAAAGCTCTGCGTGATAACAGGCTTTTTCATAGTGCCGTAGGTATCGCCGAGTATGTCTTTCTTGCTCTCGGTAGACCAGTCGTATTCCTCGGAGCTGTCCTCGACACGCTTACCAAGCGGAGACCATACCGGACTTTCATTAGTGCCGGTATTAAGGTAAGCAATGAGCAGTTCACGGGCTACGGCCTGTCCCGCCGTGGTAGTCCATGTATATTCAGCCATTCTTAAATCACCTCGTAAAGTAAAGTTAAAAGGATCTGATGATCCTCAACATCGCCCTCATATCGGGCGAAAAGTGCCGCCGCCGTATCGCGCTTGACCTTCTTAACGGTAATGCCGTCGGCTATGGTCAGACTGCCGCTGTTCTGCTCTGCCCATTCGCCGTATTTATCCAGCACCTCGTCAGCGGTTATGCGCTCGTCGGCGTCTGTTGCTGTCGTGCGGTAAATGATTTTGAACTGATACTGTGCCTGATATGTCCCGTCTATAAACTGCTTGGTCTTGTATGCCGCCTGTATGGTGGATATACAAAGACCGCTGCTCTTGCCTAACCATTCAAAGTCAAGCTTGGACAGCGGTTTGTTTGGGTACATATTCAGCCATTTCCGCACTGCGCGGCTCACATCTGCGTTTTCCGACGCAGATACTAACGTTTTCGGTTTTTCTTCTTTATTCAAGCCACAACTTCACCGCTCTTTCTCCGACAAGCGCCCACTTCTCAGCGTTTTCTTCATAAGACGCTTCCATCCAGTGTGCTTGTGCCTTTGGATGCATATCCGTTGTAAACACAAGGTCTTTATCAATCGCGTGGAGCTTTGCTCCCTTGCGATGTCTCCATCCCACGTCCTTGATATACACTGCGTGACGCCCCATTTCGTCTACCATGACCTTACCGGCATATAAATACGCGGCCTGATCGCCGGTGTAAACGATCTCATTACCGTCGACGCGGGCGAGATTGGAGAATGCCCCGGTAAGCGCCGGGACATAAGGCGTCGTGTCTTTGAGCGCCTGTGTAGCAACGACGGCCTCAGCAGCGCTGCAAGCTGCTTTGAACTCGCGCCCTTTGATAGCCTTGATCTTGAGCGTGATTTTCATTTACCGCCCACCTGCCAATGTGCCATATCCCCGCCAAAGTCACGGATATCGACAGTGGACACATCATAGACATATTCATGCGCCTGCCGCAGCTCCTTTAGGCTCATTTGCTCCGAGATTTCGCCCTTGGCAAAATACGTCGATGTGGAGCTGCTTTCTCCGCCGCTGTCAAGCGTCCAGAACTCGCCGGGATTGTCAGCCGCATAGAACGCTTTCGGCTCCTTATAGCGCTTCACGTCTCCTGTGGTGCTTTCTGCCGCGACGGTGAACGGGATATAGAGTGTTGCTGCGTCTGCGTCTGACAAGCCCGTTTTCGCGATGTTAGCGCCCTTTGAGATATCAAGCAGCACACCGCGCAGGATCGTGATGTTATAGTGCTTGTCGAGGTCATCATCTTCCCATACGTTAAAAACAGTCACAACATGAGGGAACACAACAACCACCTCCCCGGTATAAAAGTCCGGTGTGTCCGAGATACTGCATTACGATACCGGCAAGCGTCTCACGCGCTGCCGCTGCCGTCTCCGTGCCGCTTTTATATGTCTTGCTCCAAGCGCCCACGGTCTGGCTTTGCAGCTCGCCGCCGCTCATGCTCTGCATCTGCGCGTTCTCGATGATCTGATACTGTTCAGCAAGCGCACAGCAGCACATTTTCAGCTCGTCGCCGGTGTACGTTTTAGCCTTGCCACGCGTGTAATAATCGAGAAAGGAGCTTGCCCGCGTCGCTGCACGGGCAAACTCCTCTTCGGTTAGTGCGCTGCCGAGATAGGTGGTCGTGTAATATGTGTAATCAGCATACATCACGCTCACCCCCGGTTATCAGGTCTGAGCCGTAACAGTCGCGTTACCGGCGTTCTGCGCCTTGCCGGTGGAATCGGCCTCAACGATGGTTATCTTGTGGCCGGTCGTTGCGGTGATGTCACTGTGACCGTCCCAGTCGTTCCACTTGCTAACATTCTGGCCGTAAGTGACGGCGGGAGCGGTGCTCGCAGCGGTCTTGTACTTATAGACGTTGGTCGCTTTCTCCTTGGCCGGGGTTACGGTGATAGCAGTTGCACCGCTTGCAGTGCCTGCCGCAGACTGCACAGTCAGAGCGCCAAGGGTAGGCGTAGTGTCGACGTCGACAACGGCGATACCGTCTATGTACTCGGCAAACAGAGTGACGCCCATGATCGCGTAAGCCTCGGATACGGCAGTTCTGTAATTGCCCTGAGTATGGAAGCCCAGCAGCGGGGTTTCACCGTCAACGGTGTACTCAAGCCCTGCGCGGGCAAAGTCGCTGTCAGCCGGATCAACGTAGTACATCACGATGTTCTCAACCGGGGTAGCGATAACACGCCCGCGCTGGATTTCGCCGTCTGCAAGCAGGAACACGGTATCGTAGCCCATGAAGTTCTTGATGTAATTGAAACCGAACTCACTCTGTACGGTTATCTGCGCGCCGCCGAGATAGTCATACAGGTCAAGGACGTTGACAAAACCGACGATCTTAGACGCGGTACGGTGCATCTGCTTGAACTTGTTGACGACGCGCCCCATTGCCATTGCAAGCGCTTTCTGCCAAGTGGTTTCGTCAGAAGCCAGCTCGCCGGTGTTGAGGTACTTATAAAAGCGGTTGGTAACGTTGGCCTGAAGCTCATACAGGAAAGCGTCATCGGTCATCTGCACCGCGACGTCATAGCCGTAATCTTTGATTGATTCAATAGACACAGCTTTGGAGTGCTTTTCGATGGAGATTGCAGCATAATCTTTGGTTTTGACCTCCGCCTTGCTGTACGGGATTTCCTCACCCTCGCCGATGTTACCATCTTGCAGGGTAACGGTCGCATACTTGGACTTGAGAATTGCGCCCGGCTCTTTCTTGATAGGACGCATGACGCCAAGGATTTCACGCAGATGCTCCCAGTTGCGGCTGAATCGCGTGACGAAATCGACCTCACGCGGATTTACTTTAATATCGGTAGTTTTGGTAAGGTTTTCCTTAGCCATTTAAATAATCACCCTTTCATAAAAAGTTCATAGTTTTCAGCGATTGCTTTCTGACGTGCCGCAGCGTCCTTGATTTCAAGAATCTGCTTGCGCGTCATTCCGCCGCCGCCGTTTTCCAGAGAAGCGCCGGTATCGACGCGAGCACGGCGCGGCTTGTAATCCTTGAGGTATTCATCCGCTGCCGCCTCAAAAGTCACGTCGTCCGTCACTTTCTGTGCGATTTTGAAGACATAGTAATCAATGTCATCCGCCTTAACGCCTTTACCGGTCAGGTACTTTTCACGCTCATACTGCGTGTTCTTGGCCGTCAGCTCGTCAAGCGACTTTTTCAGCTTGCCGTTGTCGTCCGTAAGCGCCTTGATCTTGTCCGCTTCGGTCTCCTGTGCTTTCTGCCATTCGCGGTACTTGGTAAGCTCCTCCGGAGTGGGCATACCCTCGCGCTCGCGCTTGAGGCGTTTGTCAATGATCTTGTCAACTTCTGCCTGAGTAAACGTTCGCTCAGTCTGATTAGTCTCGGTGCTGCCGCTATTTTCGGTTGCGTTTCCGTTTATGATCTCTTCTGCCATTGGTAATCCCTCCGTTTACCGTCCGTCGACGTATTCCGTTTTGTGCCCGTCGGCATATCAAAAAGTGGCTATCGCATTTCTGCAATAACCACTGAATGAACATATTAAAATAACGTTTCGCCTAAATAGAACGGTGTCCCATCGGGAGACCATTCCGCAACGCTTGAAACGTTGGCTTGCGCTTCGCTCGTCGGCGCAGCGTTTCCGTGTTGGCGGCGCAAGCGGGACTCGAACCCACAACAACGGCGTCAAAGGCCGTTGTGTTACCATTACACCATTGCGCTATATATTGCATGGCCGCTGTTGAGCAGTAGCGACGCGGTATTTATATCCCCCACCGCTTGGGGCATAGAAAGGAGAAGAAAGGAAAAGGAGGTGTATTTGCTCTCTGTCATGCTTTTAGCTGCATCATTTTAAGGCTTTCAGCAGTGCTTTAGATTCATCCGCGCCGAACTCCGGGATATTCCCACGCTCTAACTGCTCTCTTAGCCCTGCCGCCTTGCTGAATGTGTGGTATTCGTCGTTTAGGCGCTTATAGCGTACCGCAATGCTTGTGTATTCCTCGTCATCGCCGCGCGCCTTGGCCGCTATTGCCTCGCGCTTGACTTTGCGCAGTGCCGTCTCAATCTGCCGCTGTTTCTGCGTCGCTTCGTACATGGTATATTTCCTGCCCTCAAACTCAAACGGCGGCGGATCAAGGTTTTCAAGCTCTTCGTCTGTATATGCCCGCTCTGATACGCCCTCAACCCACGCATGGTACAAATGACGGCAGTTGACTCCGCATAGGCCGTCTGCTTGGCCAAGCCCGCATACTTCGTATATCGACGGGTATTTGTCTTTTGCATATATCGAATACACGCGGCCTTGCCATTTCTTGTGGCTACTCCATGGATTAGGATAATCCTTATCACGTGCGCCCCTGTGTGCTGTGACCTCTCTATAAGGCGTATTAAGCAGCTCGGCGGTCTGCTCGCTATACTGCCGTGACAGTTGCGTTACCCCTGTCATAACCGCCCGGCGCGCTGCCACGTCAACGCGGTTATGCCATCCGGAAGCGTATTCGATGTACTGCACTCCGCTGTCTGTGAGCTGCTTTGTCGCCTCTCTGATAGCCAAGTTATAGCTGATCCCGCTCTGCACTTTCATCAGCGCATCATCAAGAACCCGCTCATACATACCGTCGAGATCGAGCATCTGAACCCGTCCGGCTACACGCACGGCAAAGCCCATTGTGCGCGTGATGTTGCGCAGCTCGCCGCTTGTCTGTGTGGCTATGGCTGCTATCGTGCTGTCGAACGCTTCACGGTTAAAGCCGGTTTGATCCGTTACGACAGCATCAAAATAACGCTGATTCTCGCCCAGCGCGGTACTCCAAGCTTTGGAGAACTCCGCGTCGGTGAGTTTCAGCGTTTTCTTGATGTACTTATTGATGTTATCGAGGTCATAGCCGTTCTTCAACAGTTGCTTTATATGCCGGGTCGTCGTTGCCGTCGCCGTCTCGTTATACTTGAACCGGCTGCATATATCGGCTATGAGGTAATCGGCAAGCCGTTCATATAGAACAACAATAGCTTCCGGGAGTTCCTGCATAAACTCCGGTGTAATTGGATACTTCGGCATTACTCATTTTCACCTGATACAAGGTCTTCCATCTTTGGCAACGCTGCCTTTGCGGTCGCCTCATCCTCGTTCATGTGCTTCATGCGGAACTCATACGGCTGCATAATGCCCATCTGCACCATACGCGCATCACGGTTAAACTCGGTCTCCTTATCCTCGATTATCGAGTCATCGAAATCAATGCTGATCTGCACATTCTCATCTAAACCAGCATCCATGTAAGTGTTCCCAAGTCTTAGAACCGTTCGCGTAAGCTCTGTGAGTACGCTCCGAAGTATGATCTCATGTTTCTTTATCGTGCGGAACATCTCGCTGTTTTCGCTGATGATCTGCGTTGCCGTGGACACGCTGCCATTGTCATAGCGGTAATGGTTCTCGCCGAATCCGCAGCGGCTCGACAGCACATTAAGCATATCCTGCATACCGGCGTTGTGCGCCGCCGCCCTGATCTCCATGTTTGTTTCATGGATAATCGAGCTCGGATCGCTATCTTCGGGCAGGACGTAGAATGTAACGTCATTCGGGTCAAAATACGGATTGCCGTCAATGTTTTTGACTGCCTCCGGCTTGACCATGATACGCTTCTTGCCAAGCACAAACTCATTTACATAGCTGTCATAGGCTATATCACAAGCCTTGAGCTGATCTATGGCGTTACCGTACACAGCTATACCCAGCGGGAGCGTGTTATCGTAGTTATTGACGATGTTTAGCCGGTCGATTACGAATAGTCGCTTGTCGCTGTCCGTCTCGACCGTCTCCGGGACATTCTCAAAGCCCCTTATGCTGTGCATATCAATTTCCGTGACGCTCTCTTTATCGAGTTTCAGCAGCGCATTTTCGATCCTGTATTTGCCGTCGACAAGATGATGAATCTGCACATACGCATAATCCTGATCGTCAGTATAGACGTGTGAGGCAAAAGCGCATTCCGTTATCTCGCGGTTTTCCCACGTGATAGGGTATATCCTGTCGCCGGTCACGTAGTCCATCTTTATCCCGTCAGCCTCGCCGGTGAGTGTGCCGGTATCGCTGTCAATAGCCGCGCCGACTATGCGAGGGATGTATGCAGTAGTGCCATAGCAGCTTTTCAGCTCCTGCATTTCGGATATACGCACGTCAAAGTTGACCTTTGTGCAGAAATCGTCCCAAAACTCTTGCTCTTTCTTGCCCTCAAGAGTTATTTGTACTTTTTCGTTCATCAATAGGTTTGCCCAGTCTTCGCAGACTTTCTTAGCCATCCCCATTGAAAAACGTTCGCACTCGACTTTTCCGCCCTGTCCCGTGCTAACCATGTAATCATGGAATCCCTTTACCTTGCCGTCATACCATGACTTCCACTGTTTAATTTTGCCGTAAAACTCCGCCGGAGCTGTTTTATACCCTTTGTCGTTCAGATATTGGATTATTGTCATGCTTTGCTCCCAAACTTATTGTAGACTCTCTCAAGCGCATAGCGTGTGGCGTCAATGGTATGGTTATTCGCATCCGGATAGCCGCTTATAACATTGCCGTCCTTGTCTCGCTCAAATTCGTAGTGCAGGAACTCGTTATAGACCCTTGGCGTCCGCGCCGGGTCAATAATAAGCTTTCGCACCTGTAACCACTTCATACCATAGTCAATGCTTCCGGGGCCTTTTACGGCCAGTTTCGCGGGCAGTCCGGCGCTTCGGAAGTCGTTTACAGATTTTGGCTCTGCGCTGTCGCAGGTTATATAAGCATCGTCATACCCTGCCGCCTTGATTTTCTCTGCGTTCTGTTCATTACTCGTCTTATTGTTAGTTATTTCCGCAATAAACGTGATAGTCTCACGCGTTCTATCGTAATTCAAACGCACGAAAGCAAACGGATGGTGTTCAAAGGTTCCGGGAAAAGCGAACGGCTGAGTCGATAAAAAGGCAGAC
>OJAM01000474.1_pt1 | contig 18027 bp, 18 predicted proteins | sample 1589071 | NCBI WGS metagenome assembly OJAM01 (sample SAMN03283243) | human gut metagenome | biome: human-associated habitat; material: feces | host: Homo sapiens | place: Peru | collected 2012
ACTTTGTACTTCGTGGCTGCTCCGTTCTTCTCACGGATTGCTGCCGCAATCGCCTGTACGGAGGATTCTTCATACAGTTTTTTCGCCATCAGTAACTCACCTCCGTGCCGTCAGCAATCGTCACGGTCTGTGCGCTGCTGCCGTCATAAGTCACGGTAGTGCTGCCAATCTTAACCGTCAGAGCGTTGGGATTGGGCAGAGCGGCGGGGATATCATCTTTGGATGCCAGTTGCGTATCACTTGCCTGCACGGTGCCATTGACGATGGCGATAGTCAGCGATTGCGCCGGAAATTCCATTGCGGTCAGCGCACCTGCACCGGAAAATAACCATGTGTTTGCGCTGGGCATTGGCATAAATAGTGGCAGCGTTGCGGTGTATTCTCCTACCGCGCACCGGCATTCCAGTACCCTTCCAGCCTCATATGCTGCCTTGATATCGGTCATAGCCACCGGGCAGGTGTAGTTGGGGTAATTGCCAGCAAGGTCGATGTAATAAACGGGGTGAGTGCCGTCATCACCAGCGCTTTCCAGTGCGATAATTGCATCTTGTATCTCATTTAAGTTTTCCGCAGTTATAACCGTTTTCCCGTTTACATAATTTGTCTTTTTTAGTGCCATCTGTAACCCCCCTTTATGCCGTCCTGCGCCATGTGTACACGGCCAGGTACGGCGGCATATTATTGTGGGCCTGGCCGCCGCAGTTGGACGTAGCCTTGCCCGTGTAGGCGTTTTCTGTCCCCGCTGGGTTCACCAGGCGGATAGCTCCCGTGCCGGTGGTATCGCTCTGCCCGGTATAGGTATATCCGTGCCCGTGGCTGGGCAGCTCCTGTACCGTCAGCTCGTGCTCCTCCTCGCCGCCGGTATCCCCCGCCGCATGAGCATCACCAGCCGCCAAGAGGAACCTGTCCTTGATCTGCTCCCAGGTGCCGCCAAACAGGTCCGCTGGGGACGTAGAATCTGTGGACTGGTAGATGCTTCCGACGGGGTGGAGATAATCCAGGAGGGACTTGCCGCCGAACAACACCGCCGCAGGACCGGGCAGCTTCAGGTGCTTGATGAGTCCGCCCACAATCAGCGTGGCCGCCTCGGTCAGATACTGGCCGATGGACAGACCGTCCACAGCCGGCGCCGTCCGGAACAGCACCTGCGCCGATGGCAGCACCACAATCAGGCTGGCCGTGCTGCCCAGTGCGTCGGTGACGGCTATGCACACCTCATAGACGGTGTCCACTGCGGCCGGGATGACGCCGTAGGCGCTGGGTGTATACTGCCCGGCGGCGTCCGGCACGGCCTGGGAGCTCCAGGTGTCCGCCCCCTGGGCCCGGTAGCGGATGACATAGGTGGCCGTGTTCCGGTCGCTCAGCGGCGCCACCGCGCCCACAAAGGACACCTTGGCATGATCTCCGGCGGGGTTGTCCGTGCCGTCTGCATCGCAGCGGGCGGCGCTGATGGAGCGCACACCGGGCGCGGCGTAGGGCAGCACGGTGATGGTCCCTCGCAGGACGGTGGACAGCCCCCGGGAGTCTGTAACGGTGACGGCATAGGCCACCGTGCCGGACTCCGGCAGCGCGCCAGTAGTGGCTGTAGCCCCGGTGGCCGTCAGGCCGGAGATGGCCAGGGTATAGCCCTTGACCGTCGCCCCGTATTTCCCGTTGGCCGTCGTGACGGCCTTTAGGCGGCTCTTGGCCTGCACGTAGGCTCCGTAGGTATCTGCATACCCAGTGGCGTCCGAGAGCGCCACGGTGGCCACAGGAGCCGCGCTGGAGGGCACGGAGGCGGCAAAGCTATAGGACTGACTGCCCAAGGCCGTATCGCCGCTGTATGTGGTGATGGTCAGGGTACCCACGCCGGTAACAGCATTGGGGATATCGTTGGCCAGTTCCAGGGGCGGCGTCCAGGTAATAGACGTCGCGCCCGTCTCTGCTGACACCACGCCGGAGTGGGTGCCCCAGGCGTATGTGATCCGGTGCGTGTAGCTGCTGTCTGCCTTGGTGACGGTCAGTGTGGCAGGGCTGCCCAACGTCAGGGCCGGGACAGCCAGGGACGACGCCCGGGGGATGGTAGGCAGGGTGACCTTGCCGGATACAGACAGAGACGCTGGCGTCCATTGAGAGGTAAAGCCGCTGTGCCACTCAGCGGACAGTGTTACCGTGGCCTCGCCCTTGGCATCGTGGTCCACGGTGATGGTCTTGGTGCCCAGATCGTACCAGCCCTTGGCGGTGTAGCTGTAGGGATGGTACACCTTGGTGCCCTGTAGGACGTAATAGCAGCTGTTGGCCGCCTGGTTATAGCTCTCGCCGGTGCCGTCATAGATCTGCAGCGACAGGGCAATGGTGCTGCGGTTGTTGCTGCGGGATTGCTGGATGGTATACCCAAGCCACAGCTGCCAGCCGTATGTGGATTTGGAGCCGTACAGCTCACCCATTGGCATTCACCCCCTTTGCGCCGACCACGGAGCCGTCCGGGTTCACCCGGACCACCAAATTGCCCAGATACAGACACCCGGCGGTGGGGTCGTCCGGATCCATTGGCCGAATGTACAGCGACGGCGTATATACGCCCCGCTGGTTGATGGACAGCAGAGCCAGGGTCTCCCGGAGAATGTTTAGGCCCTGGTTGTTGATCTGCACCTTTACGGGGTCCCCCTCGCTGCCCAGGAGCATGCCCATGGCCGCGCTGAAGCTCATGTACTGGTTCATTGTGTGTACGGTCTGGCGGATATCGCCGGTGGCATCCTCCACCTGCTCTGTGATCTCCTCGGATACCTCCATGCGGATCTGATCCGGCAGAATGGCCAGAGTGGCATCCATGACCCGCTTGTACGACTCGAAGTCCCCAATCTCCACATACTGTTCCAGCGCCTCCAGGAGGATCTGCCGGTCCGACTGCGAGATCTGCGTCATGCGTTCGGTGAGGATCTGCTGCACGGTGTTGATCCGCTCCTCAGTCTCCTGCCGTACCTCCTCCATGCCCTGGGATACGCGGTTGCGCTCGTCCTCCACGTCGCCGGTAAAGGTACGCCGCGTCCGGCCCATGGTGACGGTGGTCTGCGCCGGGTCCAAGAGATCAATGTGCATTTGCAGCAGAGGCATGGCCGCCCGGATGCCGTGGGGCGTGGTGGCCAACATGGTATACCGGCCTACTCGCCAGGCGGCCACAGCGGCGTCTGTAACGTGGAGATCAATGGCCTTGCAGGTAATGGACTCCTCCAGCGCCCAGCCGGAGGTAGCCAGCCGGGCCGCTGCGTAGGACTGGAGGTTTCCGGCCACAGTGACATCCTGCCAGTCCGTTGGACCGGGACAGATCCAGCCGTACTTTGCCACACCGGCTCGGGACCAGACATACGGGCCCTCCTTGACCAGGTCGTCCGTCAGATCGCCGTCGGCCAACTCCGTGATGGTCAGGCCGTCCCTGCCCACCGGCAGAATGGCGGTGTAGATGCCGGTGCCGGTGAGCTGGCGCTCCAGGTCCAGGAGGTTCGCCCCGAAGGTAACGGCCTGGGCATTGGTGAGTGGGAGATCTGCGTAGTAATCCAGGTAGTTGCCGTCCGACTCGTACCGCATCAGGAGGTATCCACCCAGGGCGGAGCCGGTAAGGCGGGTGGTCATGGCCTCCATGGTGGTGAGGTACTTGGTTGAGCCGCGGGCGATGTAGTTGTTGGCGTCCGTCACGGTGCAGACGCCCGGCTTGATCTGCTGATCCGTGGATACCTTGGCATTGTGCTGCGCCAGAAGCCAGCGGAACAGGAAATCCACCACGTTGCCGTTGTTGGCAGCCGCCTGATAGTCCGCATCCGCCGCAAAATCGTCCGGATACGCAAATGGTGGGACGGTGGAGTCGTTGAGCACTGCCATGACGCCCTCCGCCGTAACGTTGAGGTTGTTGCGAAAGTCGCCCACCTGGGAGACAACGCGGCCCCGCCACACTACATACTGCCCTTGCAGCAGCTCCAGGCCGGGGCGCATATAGGGCAGCTTGTCCCGGTAGGGATGATCCGGCGGCAAAGAGAACGCCATACTCCCGGCCTTGCCGGCGGTAAGGTCCACCGACGCCGCCGAGGCGCACAGCCGGTCCGTCTCGTTGGCGCCGCGCGGATCGTACAGGATGTAATCACCGTAACGCAGCTGATAGCCAGCAAAGCCCTGCGCAGTTTCCTGGGGGTCCGTGCCACAGACGGCAAGCCCGGCAATAGCCTTGCCGCATACCGCGCCAGTGTAGATCATAACGATGCCTCCTGATAGGTGACGGACACTGTGGTCCCGGCTGCGGCTGTGACGGCAAGGGTGTTGCTGCCGGCTGCCAGGAGGATATCCAGGTTGCGATGGCTGCCGGCTGCCACTGCGATGTCCTTACCGCCGTAGGTCAGCGTTGCAGCCGCCGACACCTCCACGGTTGGGACCACCGGCCGGTGCTCGTTGGCCAGGGTCAGGGACAGCGTGCCCGAATCGGGCACAGTCCCCATGACCGTGGTTTTTGCGTTCTTGTATTTCCACGGGTCGCAGCTGACTGTGACCGGGATGGTCTGCATCATTTTGACAAGCTCCACCCGCCCAACGGAGCATCGCCCACTGTAATAATGGGCGGTGTCCTCGGGGAAGGTCACTTTCACGCGCTTGCCGTGGACTTTGTTGCAGAAGTCAGAAATCGTGGCAGGCCATTTCTTGCCGCTCACCGTGTCCACGCCGGTGAGCTTCAGTACAATGGTGCGGTTTTTGTAGGTCACTTCGCCGGTCAACACCTCGGAAGCGTCCAGCAGACCGTCCCGGCCCGGAACATCAATCATATTCGTGCGGACTTCCGGCAAAGAAATGGACTTGCTCGCAAGAAGCAGGCCGTATTCTGTGTAAGTGTCTTTTCCGTCAAAAAATACTTTTCCTATCATACAGCCCTTGCCTTCCTTGCATTGATTTTGGCCAGTTCTTCATCCATGCCTGGGGCAAGCAAACCGATAACCTGTCCACTGTCCATGATGACTTTCATATTTGCCAACATAGGCAAATACTGTTCCAGCAGCATTACAATTCTGCCGGAATCGCCACCCCCGCTTGTGCTTGCCGCTCCGTAAGAGCCACTTGTATAGTTTCTGCTGATGTTTGCATCTGCTGTAATGGTTCCAGCGTCAAAATTCATGCTGCCTTCAATGTCATTTTTCACAGACGCGAATTCATCGCTAAAGCCTTCGCCCAGACCTTCGGCCATGAAACCGCCGATTCCGGCAAAGACCTTGGAAGGGGAGTGGATGCCCAAAATGCGCTTCACGCCGCCGACAAGGCTATTCACCTTTTCGTTGAACCAATCCTTGATATTGTCCCACATTCCGGCGATACCGTCTTTCAGCCCCTGAACGATGTTTCTACCGATGCCGCCCCAGTCGTAGTTTTTGATTGTGTCGGCAATAGCAGCGATAACGCGCGGGACGGCTGCAATCAATTCCGGGATTGCCCCGATAATGCCGGTAATCAGTGATACAATGATCTGCGGCGCTGCAAGGATGATCTTGTCAAGGTTGTTCACGATGCCGTTGGTGAACGCAATAATCAGCGTAGGGACTGCCGCGACCAGCTCCGGGATGCACTTGATAATTCCGTCAATCAGCGCAAACAGAAGATCAATGCCCATCTGGATGATGTTGGGCAGCTCAACAATGATTGCGGCGAGCAAGTTGCCAATAATCATAGGTACTGCCGCGATAAGCTGCGGAATCGCGTCAATCAGGCCCTGCGCAAGCGTCATGATCAGCAAGATTGCCGTTTCAATGAGTTGCGTCAAAAAGTCCGGGCTTGTCAGCATCTGCACAATCGTCAAGGTCACTTGCACAATGCCGTCAATAAGCGTGGGCAGGTTTTCTATCAGGCCATTCGCAAGGAAGAAAAGAATGCCGATTGCTGCTTGCGTAATTGCAGGTAGGCTATCAATGATACCCTGTCCCAATGCGCCGACAAGCGCAACCGCCGCCTGCAAAAGCGCAGGCAGGTTGTCTGTGATGGTTGTTATGACCATCGGGATAATAGTGGTAGATGCAGATGTAACAAGCTGTGAAATGCCGCCCAAGATGACACTAATGCGCGGGATAATGTTCTTTCCAGCTGCAACAAGGCTATCAACGAAATTGCTTGTCAAGGTTTTGAAGTCCGCATTTTCGTCAGCGATGCCGGTTATCAGGTTTGACCATGCGGCTTTTGCCGACCCAGCGCTGCCCTCGATGGTGCTTGCTGCCTCTGCTGCCGTTGTCCCGGTGATGCCCATTTCCGTCTGCACCACATGGATAGCGTCTACGATGTCGGAGTAGGACGAAATATCAAACTTCTGCCCAGACAGCTTCTCCGCGTCCGCAAGCAGGCGCTCCATTTCCTCTTTGGTGCCGCCATACCCGAGTTTTAGGTTGTCCAGCATGGTGTAGTTCTGCTTTGCAAAACCCTGATAGGCGTTCTGTATCATCTCCATGCCAGTGCCCATCTTATTGGCGTTGTCGGCCATGTCGGTGATGGCCTGGTCCGCCTTCTGAGCTGCTTTATCCGTATCTCCGCCAAGGCTCTGGAGCAGGGAGGCCGAAAAGCTGGTCACCGTGTCCATATATTCGTTGGCGCTCATGCCAGCGGTCTTGTATGCGTTTGCGGCGTACTCCTGCACCTTGTCCGATGCAGTCTTAAAGAGGGTATCGACGCCACCCACTAATTGCTCATACTCGGCATATTGGTCAATGGACGCCTTTGTCAGCGCCGCCATGCCAGTAGCCGCAGCTGTCAAAGCCGCAGCTCCCACCTTTGCCGCAGCTGCAAGGCCACCTTTTAGTTTCCCGGCAAGAGATTCTGCCTTGCTGCTCGTTTCCGAAAAGCCTTTATCTACATCACTGTTATCCACGGCGATTTTTACAAATAGATCGAGCAGGTTCATTCTTTCACCACCAATCCGCACCGCGCGACTACATCGGCGGTAATTTCTTCGCACGTCCTGTCGTCCTGTTTCTTCGGCTCAACAATTTCGGCGTATCGTGCTTTGATATAGCTCCCGCTGGCGAACCGCGCCGTGTTTTCAGTCACAATGCGCAGCGCGTCCGTCACATAGACCCGATACGCCTTGTCCACGCTGTCCTGTTCGGCGCGGGCAAGGGCATACCGCAGGAACGCCTTTACGCTACGGGGGCCTCGGTATTCTCCTGCGCAGAGCCAGAGGGTTTTTCTGTGCCCTGCGCTGAGATAAAAAGCTCCGCGAACGCTTCGTCTGTCATCAGGTCAATAAAATCCTTGGGCAGTTTGACCAGGTTCAGAGCGTCCGTGTAAGCCTCCGGGCTTGTTCCCTCAATGGAGGACAGGATGGCGATTATGTCGCCCTTGTGGCCGCGCAAGAGGGCGGGAACGGCCTTTTTCACCCTCTGTAAGAGAAACTTCTTGGCCGTCATCCCCTCCGGCAGTTTTTCCCGCTTGAACAAGGCGGAGGCGTTCTCATCCTCCGCAATGTTGCAGATCGGTTCAATCACATCTGCAATCACTTCCAGGGCATGTTCGCCCTTGACGTCAGAAAGCTTCATACCGTTTCCTCCGTTCCCGCCTTGATGTAGATCTCATACGGCACCTTGTCCTGCTCCGCGAGGGAATAGTGCGCCGTAAACTCAAACGCAAACTGACCCTTGGCTTTGTCCGCCGTTTTGAGCTGGAAACCGCCCGTAGAAAGAGCGTTCATCAGGTGGATAGCGATAAAGCCGCCGTTTTTCGCGCCATTCTTGTCGGAGTAGTCGCCTACCAGCCAAATGTCTGTAAAATCGCTGTCCTTGAGGTCCGTGCGGGGAACGACCTTCGTCGTGTCGCTGGCGTCAATGTCCGCTGCACCGCACAGCAGCTTTGCCGTTTTTGTGTCGGCGTTGATAAATGTACCGGCCATCTTCGCCTCCACCATATCCTGCCGCTTAAACTCCTTCATATTCTTCGGGCAGTTGTCAATGTCCTCGCCGAAGTCGGAGAAGGTGGGCGTTGCCGTAAAGGTCACGCCGCCGGTGGTCGCGCCGATCTGTCCGTCCGCGCCAACCTCGCCGGTAGACGGCGTAAAATCGGTGGTCAAGATACCGGCGTTGATCTGCAATTTCTGAAAAGCATCAGAAGGGATTTTCGTAAATTTCATAGTTTCGTCCTTTCATCAGTTCTGCGACAGATATTCCACCGTGATGTTGAGATACCGCCGCTTGATGTTTTTGTTGCTCTCGTCCTTGACGTTCTGGCACCATGGAGAACCGCGTTTGATCCACATAGTTCCGCCGTCGTAAGGCACGAGCGTGCCGCCCATGCCGATGGCGTCAGAAATCTCCTGTGCCTTTGCATTGGGCACCGCCTCACCCTCTGTGTAGTACCAGAGGTTTACCGTCAGGCCGATCTCCCCGCTTTCCCACGAGCCTGTAATGAGTTCATAGGTCAGCCACGGGAACACCGCGTCATCTGGCACATTGGATGTTGGGTATGCCGGGAGGAATTGAGAAAACCACGCATGGAGCGCCTTGTCCTTTGTCATTTCGGCAGCTCCTTTCGCTCCGCAGTGAAGAATTTCAGCGCCCGGATCGTCGGGCCTGCCGACCGCGGCGCATCCCGTTCCTCTGGATTCGAGGTCACGCGGTAGGTGTTGCCGGTGGAAGTGTCGCGAAAATAGTCGTTGTACTCGATGGGAACGGTCTTGTTGACCAGCGCGGAATACACCGACGTCACGCCCTCTTTTTCGGCTCTGCGGGCCTCCATCGAGGTGTCAAGCGCCTGATAGTTCAAAAACTCCGCGCCCTCAGCCCACGCGACGATATAGCCGCCTGCGCCGTCCGGCGTTCGCGTCTTTTCCATCAGCACGCATTTGCTTGCAAAATCGTCCAGTAAGCTCACGGTTCCACCCCCTTAAGCTTGCGCCAGTCGTTCAAGCGCCCACGGAACGCATCCTGCCAGCCGTTTAACGTGCCGCTGTCGCTTCCTGCGTTGCGTTTGGTGTAGGAGTAGCCCCCAAAGCTCTCACTTTGATACGGGCTTGCAACGGCCTCCCCGTTCTTTTCCTGCCACGCCTCGATCTCAACCGAAAGATCGATTACGGCTTTCGGCACGGCAAGCGCCCACACAGAGCCGGTAAACGTCTCGTCCGTTAAATCGACCGCCGGATATTGATGCAGGCCGTCGTTAAACACAGAACCGCAGATGCGGAAATATTGATTGGCTTGAAGAAAGGGCAGCGTAATGCTGCCATTCTCCACGGTGAACATTCCCTCGTGGATTTCCAGAAGAAACCAGTTGTTCAGATGCCGCAGAATTTGTTCAAGCATTACGCTGCCCTCCTATTACTTCTTGAACTTCGCCAGCACGACTTTGGCTTCGTTGGTCAGAGCCGCAACGTAAAACTCGTCAGCGGTGATCTCGGTGGAGCGGTTACGCGGCTTGCGTTCGGTTTCCACGTTGATACTGCGTTTGCGATAGATGGTCAGGGCAGGCACATCGTCCTCGGTTTCGCTGTCCTCGTTCAGCTTGACGATGGGGCAAGCGTAGTAGGCAGCAGCAGCAGCCTTGACCTTATCACCGACAACCAGAGCAGCAGCGCAATGGGGCTGGATGGTCGCCAGATGCTTTTTGGTGGCGGTTTCGGTGGTCGTATCAGCGACAATCTCGATGGTGCCGGTGCTGTTGTCCTTTTCATACTCGATGGACGGCACCTTGCGGCTTGCTACAACACGGGTGTTTGCGATCTTGCCGATCTCGCCGGACAGCATTACGCCTGCCTGATACTTGTCGGCGCTGATAAAATCAGCATCCTTGCGCAGGGTCGCCATCTGCTTGGGGTTGATGAACAGGACCTTGTCGCTGTTGATCTCCTCGTTGAAAACGTCGATGGCATCCACAATAGCGTTGTAGCCGATGGCTGCCGCGCTGCCGTCATAAGTCAGCGTTGCGCCCTGCAAGGCGTCCATGCAGTCATTGTCGATTTTGGCAGCGATGGACAGCGCCAGCTGCGCGTTGGCTTCGCCCACGGGGTTGCCGTAGCCGGACAGAACAGCCTCATCGGTAAGACCGACGCCCTTCATTGCCTTTTTGATCTTGTACTGCTTATCCTTGGTGCTCATCTTGTCGATGTCAACATCCACGCCTTCAGCGACATCCTCAGCGTCGCCGATGTACCCATAGGAAGGCACGGTAATTGTGTCGCCGGGAACGCCGGAAAGGGTATCATCCACCTTTGCAAAAGGTGCTACGCGGATTTTGTCGGGAATCTTAGCGGAAATCATATCCGCCATAACTTCCGGGTCGATCAGGTCTGCGAGTTTAGTCAGAATCGTATCTGCCATAGTTTTTAATCTCCTTTGTTGTTAGTTTTCGTCAGCTCCGAATACTGTTCGGGGCTTTCCTTCTTGAGCTTCAGTCGGTCGGCATAGCCCATTTTCTTAAAGGCTTCTGCCGTGACACCGCTGCCGCCGGTGTTCGCCGGGGGATTGGCGGGATTCGCACCGTGCGTCTGCGTGGTGGAGACCAGCCCCTTATAGGTGCCGTCCACAAGTGCATCAAGGGCCTTGGTGTCCTTGATCTTCTCGCCGTCCAGCTCCAATGCGGCCATTTCTTCGCCGCAGCCGCGCATCGCAAGGTCGAGATTCGCGCCGGTGATGTTTTTGCTCTCAAAGTAAGCACGGACAGCTTTTTCCTTTGCCGCCTTGCTTTCCTTTTTTGTGACGTCGGATTTGTAAGCTTCAAAGGCCGAGTGTTCCTTCTCGTACTTTTCCTTATAGCCGCCGTCACCCGCTGCCTTGAGGTCGTCCAATTCCTTCTGGACGCCTGGCAACTTCTCCGCGTCCGCCTTGTACTTCGTGAGATCGTCCTTGAGGGGATCAACCACGCCCAGATGCAGCGCAACCAAGCGATTCTCGATCTCTTCGGTGCAAGCGTCGCCGAGAATATTTCTGATTTCCGCTCTCGTAAATTTTGCCATGTTATTCGTTCTCCTTTTCTTTGGCCCCAATTCTTCGGGGGCGAACGTTGTATAAAAACCGCTGTACCTCGCGGGTTTTACCTAAAGGAAAAGAGCCAACCAAAATCCTTATCCATTTTTCAGCTCGTTTTCCAGAATGTCTCGATACTGTGCGGCGTGGTCGGCGACAGCGGGTTTCAAAAACGGCTTTGCTTGATGCCCTCCCGTCATGTGCGTTCCTTTGTCATCCGCATATATCCACTTTGTTGGTCTGCCGCCTGCTGTATGGCTACCTGTGCCCAATTCGACATAAGGCGCATATTCAACATTGGTGCCGATATAAACAGCAATCCCGCCCTTTTCTTCCGGTGCAACTCCAGAATAGTTTCCGCTGTTCTTTCGACCCGGTTTTGGATTATCGGCTTTGTATGATGTAATTGCTGGCGCTTCTCCGCTCACGGCATAAGTAATGCTGTTTCTTAGCAAGCCCGTATCCGGTTTTTGAAGCTTTTTCGCATAGCCCTCTGCCACCAGCCCACATTTTACCAGCCCCCGCCGCAGCGCCGCCTTAATTTCGGCAGAAATCTCTTTGCTGTTGTCTTGGATTTTAACGCTCATTTTCAAATCCCTCTTGACTATTTTACGGAAATTGCATATACTATCTATGAGGAAACTCATGTTTCCGTTTTATCGAGGTAATCCTCCGCCCGTTCTGGTGGGGGGTTGCCTCATTTTTTATATCGCCGCACAAAGAGGACAGCCCCGTTATGCAGCGCAATTATATCTGCATTAAACGATTTGCTTCTTGTTGCTCTCGCATCCAATACATCAATTAGTTTTTTCTTATCAATCCCATCGGCAACATCAAAAATCACCCCGCCTTGATTCCCGTGTATCTGCTTTATCGCTTTGCGCAGAGCGCTATCTGCGGCTTTTTCTGTGGAAATCGACTTTATTTCCCATTGCTTCCCTTTCCACAGCATGTCTGGCATTTGCATACCTGGCGTCTGCGATTCTTTCAGTAGCACAATTTTCCCGCCGAACAGCTCTCTAATTTGATTTGCTACATTTATTTCTTCTTTGTGGGTTTTGGAGCGGTATCCGTTCTCGTATCGCACCTTACCCATGCGGGGCTTGGCAGAATCTATGTATTTCTTCGTAACATCCTTTGCAGATTTTTCGCTCCCCATGTGATATGGGGATAACTGTTTGCCGCTGTATCCCTGCTTCGATGCTTCCCACTGCGCATATGTCATGTCAGATATAAGCCCGTCGCGTGTCCTACGCAGCCCGTCTGATGTATCTACCCCATCCACGGCGGCAATCAGCGTACAGCGGCAGTTATATATCTCCCACGGTGGCCCTTGTGGGTCGCCGGGAAAGCGGCAACCGTTAGAAAACTTTTTGTCCTGCGCCACTTGTTCGCCGTCAAGCATGGCGTGGGAGTGGCGTGTACGCGAGTCCAGCGTGGCCAACCATTCTTTTTTGAGCTTTATCCCCATCTTCTCCGCTGCCGCGTAGCTGTCCATGCGTCCGGCGTTCTGTGCGCCGGTCACGGCGGTTCTGGCCGTGCGGATAGCGCTGTCTCGGCTCATGGTGGTAATGCGCTTTTGCAGGTCATCCGCCATGTGCTTGATGCTCTTGCCCTGCAAGATGGAGCTTGTCACGCTGGCCGTGATCTGCTTCTTGCCATATGCGAGATCAATCCCTCGTTTCAGTGCCCTGTCCTTTGGATAGTACGGCATCAACCCCGGCTGCTCCACGATCAGGCGTTTCACCGTCTGCTCATCCCACAAGTCAAAGCCCACGTCCCCAGCCACACTCTCGATAGTGTACGCCGCATAATTGCGGTTAAGGGAGTAAATACCAGGCGTAGCATCGTTGGTATAGGACACCGCCACGGCGTTTGCATCGGTCACACGGTGCGCCACCTTGTCGCGCATAGCTTGATAGCGTTCCCCACGCCCGATCTGGTTGAGCCGCCATTGCTTATAGTCGGCCTCCGTCCATTCCTTTCCGTTCTGCACGGTGCCGATCAGCGCCTTCATTTCCTCATCACGCTTGGCAAACTGCTCAAAATATGCGTCGATGGTCACCTGCAGCTCTTTCCCAGCCTCACGGTACAATTTCGCAATGCGCCGTTCCAGCTTTGCAAGCTCCTTGTCGGTCAGTTGATGCCCAAGATCACTGGTCGCCATCGCCGCTCACCCCCGGCGCGTCCGGATCTTCAAAGCTCCGGTCAAGTTCTTCTGCCGCCTTCCGCTTTGCCATGTCCTCGTACTGGTCAATGTCGCCGTTGATGGTCAGCAGCTTCTTTGTGATGTATTCGTCATCGTAATACGCCGCGCCCAGAAGAATGTTCTGCGTTTCCTCGCTCTTGTTGATAATCTGATTGCGCGTGTAGCTTGGCTGATCCTCGATACCCGCCAACCGCAAAATCTCCACGATAAACCGCGTGACCTCGGATTCAAACTTGTCCGTCTTCAAATCCAGCGGCACGTAGCTGGCCTTTATTGCGGTCGCCGTCTGGTTCCCTGCGGATACCGCCGCAGCGTCAAAGCACTGGAAATCTTCGTACAGCTTTTTCTTGAGCATATCAATGGTGCTGCTGGTTCCCTCATAGGGAGCCTCGATAGTTTTACTCTCCACCTTTGCGCCATCATCGCCATTGGCGTGGGCGACATGGGTGGTTTTCAGCCGTTCAATAAACTTTGCATCGTCCAGATCCGTCATGCCATCGCAATTGGAAATCACCCAATAGATCAGATTGCCCTCGTCCACGTTGTTTACCATATTGGAGGACGCCAAATCCAGCGCATCAATGGTATTGCGCTTGCCGACGATCTCGGAGAGACACCGCTTGTTGTTTTTCAGCGGCACGATGGGGAAACTCGGATAATTCCCGCCGTCATAGATTTCGGTTTCACCGACCTCCGCCTTGCGCTCGATCAGCTTATAACTGCGCTTCGGTTGCATGACGTCCATATCCTCTCCGCTGGGCTGGAAATACTCGGTAAAGCCATCAATCTCATACAGCGTCGCTCTCAACGGCTTATCCTGTGCCACCTGCCAGAACCGGATACCGGCTTTCATCGCGCCGTCCTCTTCATCATAGAGGGGGACGAACTCAAGCAGGGAGAACACACGAAGACGCGTCAGATCCCAGAAACCGAAGGACACGCCCGCGATTTTCGCCTCACGCGCCGCATCCATGACTTCCTGGTCGAAGTCCGGGCATAGCTTGTTCGGCGTTTCCTTCTCCGCAAAGGTTACGCCGTTGCCCAGCAGATACGAGACTTCCTGATCCACCGCCAAGCCAAAGAACCGACTGGCCAGCTTGTGGTTTGCCGTCCACATATCCGTGTGGGCGCGGCCCTGCATATCGTAGATGATTTTTTCATAGCGGTTAATGGTTGGATTCAGACCGTTATAGTATTCCTCCGCATCCACCGCCGTCTTATATGCGTGGGATTCGCGATGCGCGTTGATCGCGCTGCGGATAAACTCCATCCGCGCCTTTTCGTCCTCGCCCACCGCCACAAGGTCATTATATGTCTTAATCTCCGCTCACCCCTTATCTCAGAATGGAAACATAATCGGAGCTGTCGCGCTTGTTCCACAACCGCTTTACGATGCTGGCCGCGCTGTCCGGCGCGTCATCATGCTCCGCGTTCTCGTTGTAATCGCAAATCTGGTCGATATACGCATTATCCGTACCAGCCACAAAAACCACATTGCGCCATTCCGCCTTGAGATAGCTTGTGATTTTAAGGAACTTATTCATGTTCTCGTGATAGGTAACAGCCCGTTCGCCCTTTGCACGCAGCGCCTTTGCCAGATAGCCCTTGTCCGCGTTGGTCTCGCAGTAAATCTCCCCAGCGTTGAAGCATTTCCGCAATCGGACAATCTCGTCCATGCAATCGTCCACGTGCTTATGCCAAAGCCGCCCGTAGAGGTAATATGTTGTCCCCTTTTTCCGGGCAATCGTGAACGCCGTGTAGTCATCGCCACCGTATGCCGCGTCGATATGGCAAATGCCCTGCTCTGCAAGGCAAGGCTCCGCGCCCATCTGCGGCGTGTCAAAAATTACATCGTCGCTGGCTATATGCCGCAGCTCGTAGTTTGCCGCAAACAGGGATGACGTCATAGACGATTTAATGGTTTGCAATTCATCCCCAGAGATCAGACCGGTTGAATAGCAATCGTGCTTTTCGATATTTGGCATCATGGAAAACGCATCTTCCTTGTGCCAAGGCGTCCCGGTGTTGAAAATGCGCCCGCCCCGATTGCGGATGTTCTGTAACTCCTGATAGATCGTTTTTGTATGGTCTCTCTCTGCGCGGGAAATGCGATCCTGCACGTTTACAATATCGTCCGTGAATATGCGGTCAAAATGCTTACCGGTCAAGGACCCGTTCACGCCGCACGCCACAAGCTGGCTCGTGCCCTTGTTGTCCGCTGCCAGATTCGTGGAAATCTCCGTCGCGGATACCGTTGTCAGGATCAGCGGTTTCCCGTGGATTTTCTCGCACAGCGCCTCCATGTATGGCGATAGCAGCAGATTCCGCACCTGCCGCACAACCTCTTTCACGTCCGCATCCGTTTTCCGCATGAACAGCGTTTTGAGATTCGGCAGAAGGACGATGATCTCCGTCAGCGCAATCGAAACGCACGTTGTTTTATAGCTGCCACGGTGCGCCTGCAAGGTTTTGTCCTCACTCCCGCGCACCATATCCTGTATCCATGCGTTATGCAACGCGCCCAGCTTATCAAATCCAACGGCATGGCCGAACGCAATGGGATTATGTATCAGCAGTTCCGCCGCTTGTATCCGCGTCATTCTGCATCACCATCTTCTCCAACTCGTCCAATGCAATGCCCTTCGCGTCCGTCAGCGCCACGTCCACGCTGTCACGCTGCCCCAAAAACTGTTTGCCGAGGAAGATCGCCATTGTAGCGTTCTTTTCGGCCAATCGCCATTGGCTCCGACGCAGTGAAATTTTCCCCGCTCCACGCTTTTGCTTAAATATCTCGGAAAAACTGGCATGATAGGTGCGTTTACACCAACTATCCAGTGTTTTATCAGTCACATCAAACCAGCCGCAGATTTCCTCAAGCGTGCATTGCAGGCCGCAGAGGTTCTCGAACTGCTTCTGATCTATTTCCTTTCTTGGCCTTGCCATACGCGCCCTCCTTTCTCGCAGTCAGTTTTCTCGCCACCAATGTATGCAGGCCATTAATGGCCCCTGTAATATTGCCGGACTTAATCAGCCCGTTCAGTGTTTTCATTTGCTGTGTGGATAAATACTGCTGGTTTTTCTTCAACATCCTCCGTGCAGTCGCCTGCGCATCAGTCATGCAGAAGCACCGCCTTCTTCCCGGTGAACTTCTCCCACCGGTCAACAATGACGTCGGCATACTTCGGATCATACTCCATGCAGAAAGCGTGTCTGCCATTCTGCTCCGCTGCCATGATTGTTGTTCCGGAGCCAGCGAACAGGTCAAGCACATTCTCACCCGGCTTACTGGAGCACTGCATCTGGTAATCAAACAGCTTAATTGGCTTCATGGTCGGATGCTCCGCAGACTTGACAGGCTTATCGAAATTCAGCACAGTTGTCTGCCTGCGGTTCTTGAAGAAGTAGTGCTTCTTACCTCCCGTCCATCCATAAAGGCAAGGCTCATGCGCATCCTCTTCAATCTCGCTCTCACCGTACAGGCAAGGTTCATGTTTCCACTGAAAATCCTGTCTCCCCATCACAAGGGAGTTCTTTACCCAAATCAGGCACTGCCGGACGCGCAGCATCGAATCTTTACACGCGCCACGGAAGTTGTACCCCTCGCTGTCTGCATGCCAGATGTAGAACGGAGCGCCTGGTTTCATAACCATCACTGCATTGGAGAAGGCATCCGTCAGGAACCGTCTAAATGCCGTATCCTCCATATTGTCGTTCTTAATCTTCCCTGCGGTGCCCTGATAGTCCACATTGTATGGGGGGTCTGTGAGCAGCAAATCCATTTGTGCCCCCCCCACGAGCTTCTGTACGTCTGCCAAAGACGTGCTGTCTCCGCACATAAGGCGGTGGTCTCCAAGCTGGTACACATCGCCCAGCTTGCTCTTCGGCTCCGCCGGAATGACAGGTTCATAATCATCCTCGACAACGGAATCGTTCAGTTCGTCACGCAGCCCCCATTCAAAGTCAAACGCCGACAGATCGAGACCGGGCAGCTCATCAGCCAGGAGGTCAAAGTCCCAGTCGCTCTCGTTGCTCTTGTTATCCACCAGCCGCAGGGCGTTCACCTGCTCCGGTGTCAGATCGTCCACGCAGACGCAAGGCACTTCTTCCATGCCCAACTTCTTTGCCGCCATAGCGCGGCAGTGGCCGATGACAATAACACCCTCTCGGTCAATCACAATCGGCTGCACGAACCCGTACTGTTTTATGCTTTCGGCCACATTGTTGATTTGCCGTCTGTCGTGCTTCTTGGCATTTGCAGCATACGGCATAATATCCGCCAGCCGCTTGTTTTTTACTTCCATGTGGCCTCCTTTGCCTGACGCACCGGCCTCCCACCACTGGCCTTTGTCATTGGCACGTCCTTCCCCGGCTTTCGCCTCGCCTGTATTCCATGTCTCCCCTGGGTCACATTTTTAAGAGGTGCGGGAAGTCCTGTTTTATGTAAGCAGACTATTTGGGACGCATCCCTTACAGCGGTATGCCAGCGCATCGCCTGTCGTTCTACACAATCGGTCGGGTACCACCACGCATCCATACTGTCCTACACAGCAGATTTGTCCTAAGACAACCGCCACCACACCACATCCACGCCTTGGATTTCTCGATAGCACGGTGGTACCCAGACCAACCACGGAACTTTTCAGCCCTGCGCCGGTACGTCGGTCGCATCCGTTCATCTTTACAAAGCCGGTGCCAGCCAATACATAAATTACTTCGTCCTGCCGCTTTCGTACAGCGCACAGGCAAGCCCCTTGTAGCGGTCTTACCCTTCCGTGGTGCCGCAATGCGGTAGCATACATCTGGTACGGCATTGCAGTCCTGCCCTGCTTTAGCGCTTCGGGGAAAGTCCCCGTCACTCGCTGTGGTCTCCCCTTA
>OJAM01000482.1_pt1 | contig 17841 bp, 16 predicted proteins | sample 1589071 | NCBI WGS metagenome assembly OJAM01 (sample SAMN03283243) | human gut metagenome | biome: human-associated habitat; material: feces | host: Homo sapiens | place: Peru | collected 2012
GCGGCCCCGCCGTCCTTCGTCACCAGCCATTTTGCGCCGATGGCGCGCAGCATCGCCGTGTTCATCTCCTCCGAGAATGGCCCCTGCATTGCCAGAATATGCGCCGCCTTGACGCCCGCCTCACGGCAAAGCACGAGCGAGTCCTCCAGCGGCAGCACGCGCGCATAGACGCGCTCCGCAAAGTCCTTGATCTGACTGTATGCTTTCAATTCCTTGCTCCCGGTGGTGAGCAGGATGTTTCCCTCTGTTTGATCCAAAAATTCGATCGCTTTTTCGGTGCTTTCGACAAAAACGGCATCCTCCGGCGCATCCGACGCGCCGCGCAGCAGCCGCCAGCGCTCCACACCGGTCTCGGCGCACGCGCGGGCGATACTCTTCGTGATCGACGCCGCGTAGGGGTGCGTCGCGTCGATCACGAGGTCAAACTGTCTGTCCGTCAAGAGCGCCTTGATCTCATCGGCCGGCAGCCGGCGGGCCGAAACGGTCAGCCGCTCTGCCTCGGGCAGCAGCGCCTGTCCATATTCCGTGGCCACACAGGCCGTGACCTCGCACGGCTGCGCATTCAGAAATTCCACCAGTTCGCGGCCCTCGGTCGTGCCGCCGAACACGCAAATTTTATACATTCCGGTATCCTCTCGGCGTGATGAGCGCGCCGTTTACGACCTTTGTGGACGAATTTCCAACAAACACGGTGCAGAACATATCGACATCCGCCGCTTGCAGTTCGCCGAGCGTCAGAATGCGGCTGCTCTGCCCCTCACGTCCGATGTTGCGGACAATGCCGCAGAGCCGCTCCTCCGGCAGGACACGCAGTAAAATGTCACACGCGCGCTTTAAGTGGTCAGGGCGGCCGTGGCTCGCCGGGTTGTAGATCGCAATGGCAAAGTTGCCCTCCGCCGCGCAGCGCAGCCGGTTTTCAATGGTCTCCCAGGGCGTCAGCCGGTCGGACAGACTGATGACCGCGAAATCATGCGTCAGCGGCGCGCCGAGCACCGCGCCGCCGCTGCACGCGGCGGTCAGCCCGGGGACGACCTCGACCTCCGGCTCGCTGTTCTCGCCGCGCAGCTCATAGACCAGCGCGGCCATGCCGTAGATCCCGCTGTCGCCAGAGCAGACGAGCGCCACGGTTTTCCCGCTCTTCGCAAGCTCGAGCGCCATCTGGCAGCGCCTGGCCTCCTGCGTCATCGGCGTGGAGACCAGCTCCTTGCCGGGATAGCGGTCCTTCACCAAATCGACATAGACCGGGTAACCGGCGATCACATCACACGCTTCCAGCGCCCGGTCGGCACGAATAGTCCTGTTTTCCTCATTTCCGGGGCCGATGCCCACGATAAATACCTTACCCAAAGTCTACCTCCCATGTTTCCGCCGAGACCGCAATGGTCACGCCGTTTCCCGCACACTTCCGAACCAGAAGCCGCTCCGCGCCCAGCATCGCCGCCCGTTCGCAGACGTTGCCGATGCCTGTCACCCCCTGCACGAAGGGAGATTCGGTGAACTCCCCCGTCACAGCCCGCAATTCTTCCGCTGTATAGAATGTCGCGGACCAGCCATGCTCTTCGCAGGCGGCGAGCAGCCCCGCCTCCTGCCGCTTTAAGTCGATGGAATAGACGCCCTTCACCGCATTCAAATCTAAGTCATGGCTCGCAAACGCCGTTTGAATAGCTGCCTCGACGGCTTCCCTCGAGATGCCCTTCCGGCAGCCGACTCCAACGCGCAGCACGCGCGGCACAAGGCGCAGCGTGTGCATAAACGGTGCAGAACACCGATAACCGACATAGATGCCGAGCTCGCCGGACTCGCCCAAAACCAGCCCGTCCGGCAGCGGACCTTGAATTGGAAAATCGCTGCAAACCGGAACAGAATGCTCTAAAATTTCCGCTGAAATCTGTTTGGCGCCCCCCATATCGAAGATTGCGCAGCCGTGCTCCGCCGCCCAGGTGTCGACAGAAAATTTGCCGTTCACGTCCGTCGCCGTGGTGACGACGGCGGTCGCGCCGAGCGCTGCGGCAAGCCTGCGGGCGAGCGCATTGGCCCCGCCGATGTGCCCGGAGAGCAGCGGAATGACGAAATTCGCCCGCTCGTCGAGGCCGAGCACCGCCGGATCCGTCCGTTTGTCGCGGACATACGGCGCGATCTCCCGCACCGCGATCCCAGCCGCACCGACAAAGATCAGCGCGTCCATTTCCGAAAACGCCGCGCCATAGACCGCTTTTTCAAGCGGCAGAAATCCCGGCTCCGCCAGCCGCGGCACCGCATAACAAAGCGTTTCCGCCTCCGGCAGCGCCATACAGATACGCCGCGCCGTTTTGCATCCAGTACGGCTGTAAGCGAAAATCGCAATGTTCATTTTGTGGCCTCGCGGAATTCGGTCGTGAACGAGGGGTCGTAGAGCAGAGAACGGAGATAGTCGCCCCCGAGGCAGCCGCCGACCACGATCAGCGACGTCTTCGTCAGGCCGTTGGCCGTGACAGTATCGTGCAGCGTGCCGACGGTGCAGCGGAAGATCTTCTCCTCTGGCCACGTCGCCTTGTAAACGACGGCGGCCGGCGTTTCCGCCTCGTAGCCGCCCGCGAGCAGGTCGGCCTGAAGCTGCTTTGTCAGCGACGTACTGAGGAAGAGGACCATGGTGGCGTGGTGGGCCGCGAGGGCGCGGATGGACTCGCGGGTGGGAACGGGTGTGCGGCCGGGTGCGCGCGTGATGATGACCGTTTGGCTGACGTTCGGGAGCGTATATTCCGCGCGGAGCGCCGCGGCGGCCCCGCAGAAGGCGCTGACGCCGGGGCAGACATCATAGTCGATGCCCAGCTTTTCCAGCGCGTCAAACTGCTCCCGCACAGCGCCATAGATGCTCGAGTCGCCGGTATGGAGACGGACAGTGGTCTTGCCCTCGGCCTCGGCCTGACGGATGACGGCAATGACCTCCTCCAGCGTCATTTTCGCGCTGTCGTGGATCTCACAGCCCGGCTTCGTAGCGTCCAGCAGCGCTGGATTGACGAGCGACCCGGCATAGATGACGATGTCCGCCTCGCCGAGCAGCCGCGCGCCGCGCACGGTGATGAGGTCCGGTGCGCCGCTCCCGGCGCCGACAAAATGTACCATAGTTATCCCTCCATAATGGTTCCCAGCAGCTCCTGCGCGCGGCCGGTCCGGCACAGGAGGCCATATTCTTTGGAAAATACGATCGCGCCGGCGGCCATCTCGCCGCACTTGTGCGCAAGATGAAACTCGATGCGCTCCGCGAGGCGGGCCAGCACCGCGTCATATAACTGTTCTTCTTTCAGGATGCGGAGCGCATCGTCACACGTCGCGCAGTCCAGCACCTCCTCCACGCGCGCAGGCGGGAGGCCGAGGGCGGCGGCATGCGCCGCGATGAGCTCCATGCGGCAGTCGCCGCACTTCGAGTGTGTGTTCCACATGCCGCCCGCGAGCTTCACGAGCTTGCCGATGTGCCCGACGAGCAGCGCACCGCAGAAGCCGAGCGTACGGCAATGCTCCAGCGCGTCGCCGATGAAATTGCTGGTCAAAACGGCGGTGCGCGGGTCGAGGCCGATGGACGCGCGGATGAAATCCGCGCCATAGTTGCCCGGCGTGAGCAGGACATAGTCCGCGCCGTTCGCCCGACGCTGCCGCAGCTCGACATGGATGGTGTCGACGAGGGCCTGCTCGCTCATCGGCTCGACGATGCCGGTCGTACCGAGGATGGAAATGCCGCCGACAATGCCGAGGCGGGGGTTGAAGGTCTTTTTTGCGAGCGCCTCGCCCTCCGGCGCAGAGATCATGACGGCCAGGCCGCCGCAATAATCGCAGAGGCGCATGACCTCTTCGACGTTTTCGCGGATCATGCGGCGCGGGACGGAGTTGATGGCCGCCGCGCCGACCGGCTGGTCGAGCCCGCGCTTCGTCACGCGGCCCACGCCCGCGCCGCCGTCGATCGTGACGCCGGGTGTTTCCGTGCGTTGGACGGCTGCAAACACGAGGGTATCGTGCGTGACGTCCGGATCGTCGCCGCTGTCCTTGCGGATGGCGCAGGAGACGGTATCGGGGGTTCTCGTGATCTCAAGCACGTCCAGCGTCAGGGAGACGCCCTTTGGCGTGAGCAAATCGATGGTTCGTTTTTCGTGGCCGGTCAGGAGCATCCAGGCCGCCGCTTTCGCGGCGGCAGCGGCGCAGGAGCCGGTCGTATAGCCGAGACGGAGTCGTTTTCCGTCCTTGATTACATATTCTTCCATCTCAGCGCCGGATCTGGTAGAGCATCGCGTTGCAGATCGCGGCGGCGACATTGCTGCCGCCCTTGCGCCCGCGCGCGACGATATAGGGCGCGCGGCAGTTCGCGATGACGAGCTCCTTGCTCTCAATGACGTTGACGAAGCCGACCGGCACACCGATGATGAGCGCCGGGTGCAGCTTGTCCGCTTCCATCAGGGCCTCGAGCGAGACAAGGGCCGTCGGCGCGTTGCCGATGGCAAAGATGCAGGGCTTCGGCAGCTGCGCGGCCCGCTCCATCGAGACAATGGCGCGGGTGACGCCGCGCGCTTTTGCCTCCGCGGCAACGTCCGGATCGGACATGAAGCAGTGGACTTCCCCGCCGAGGGAGGCCAGAATGGTCTTGTTGATGCCGGCCTTCGCCATCTGCGTATCGGTGACGATGTCGCAGCCGGCGCGCAGCGCCTCGATCCCCTTCGTGACCGCGTGGTCGGAGAAGACGAGATTGTCGGCATAGTCAAAGTCGGCAGTCGTGTGGATGGCGCGCTTGATGACGAGCTCGTTTTCAGGGTCGAGCTTACGGTCTCCCAGCAGCTCGGTGATGATCTCGAAGCTGCGGCGCTCAATGTCCATCGGTCTGATCTGTTCCAGCATGGTGTTTCCCCTTTCGGCACGCGTCCAGAAAGCGGACGGCAAAGGATGGATTCGCGTAAAAATGGAAATGCGGATAGCCCGCGTAGAGGGTGTCCGTGGCGAAGACGCACGGCCAGCTGCGGCCGAAGGGCTTCGCCGCCGTGAAGGCGTCTCCGGTCTGCTCCGCATCCCAGTGGTGGAATTCGTGTGCAGGGATGGATCCGCCCGCGCGGCAGAGCAGGTTGTCCCGCTCGGCCGTCAGCGTGACGTAGCCAAAGCGTGCGAGCTTCCCGGCGTCGAAGCAGCGCCCCGGCAGAAAGCCCACCATCGGATGCTCCCCGATAGCCTCTGTCAGGTACATAAAGCCGCCGCATTCGGCAATGCAGGGCAGCCCCGCCTCCAGCGCGGCGCGGACGCTGCTGCACATGGAGCGATTTTCGCTCAGCTGCGCGGCATAGAGCTCCGGATAGCCGCCGCCGAGATAGAGGCCGTCGAGTCCGGCGGGCAAGGCGCTGTCAGAGAGCGGAGAAAACGGCACGAGCTCCGCGCCGACCGTCCGGAGCAGGCCGAGGCTGTCTTCATAGTAAAAGCAGAACGCATTGTCCCGCGCAACACCGATGCGCACCGGTGCGCCGGGCGCCGGAAGCGTCGGCGGCACAACGTCCAGCGCTGGCGCTTCGCGCGCGATGGTCAGCAGCGCGTCCAGATCGATCGTCTGCTCGGCCTCAGCGGCGAGGCGCTGCATTTTTTCGCGCAGATCTGCGACCTCCGCCGCAGTCACAAGGCCGAGATGGCGGCTTTTCAGCGCGCAGTCCGGCAGATTCGGCAGAAAGCCGCACGCCTTGACGCCAAGGCGGTCTTCCAGCACACGCGCGAGCGGCGCGTAGGTCATCGCGGTGCAGCCGTTGAGGATGACGCCGCAGATGCGGTCGTCCGGCAGAAAGTCCAGAAAGCCGCGTACCGACGCCAGCACCGAGAGTGCCGCGCCGCGCGCGTTCACAACGAGGACCACGGGCGAGACCGTCTTCTGCGCGAGTTCGTAGGTGCTGGCGCGCGTACTGGTCAGGCCGAGGCCGTCGTAATAGCCCATGACGCCCTCAATGACCGTGACATCACAGCCGGAGGCATTCTGCGCGAGGAGGAAGCGAAGCGTATTTTCGTCGAAGAAAAACGGATCGAGATTCGAACTTTTGGCCCCGATGATGCGGCTATGGAACATCGGGTCAATATAATCGGGGCCGCATTTCGCGGCGGCGACTGAAAGGCCGCGGTTCACGAGCGCCTGCAAAACGGCACAGGTCACGGTCGTCTTGCCGCAGCCGCTGTTCGTCCCGGCGAGGATCAGACGCGGAAGATTTTGCTGCATAGGCTCACTCCGATCGGACAAGAATGGTGGCAAAATAGCTGACATTTTCCGGGATTTCCCGCGGATCGCGGAAGACCCGCTCGCTGGGCAGGCCGCAGTCGGCGACCATCGAGGCCCGCTTCAACAGACCCGCGCGCCCCAGCGCTGCAACGGTCTCGTGGATGGCGGAGCCGGATTTCATCAGCACCTTCGTGCCCGGGAGGGCCAGCGCCGCATCCAGATCGCAGCTCGCCGGAAGGATGTGGAGCGGCTGCTCCATCTCGGTCAGGCTCTGCCCGAGGCGGGCCGCCACGGCGGCGACGCTCGTCACGCCTGGGAGCATTCTGGCCGGAAACCCGTCCCGCTCGATCTCCGCGAAGATGTAATACGCCGTAGCGAAGAGGGCGACGTCACCGAGGTTGACCATCGCAACGTCTCTTCCCTGCCGCAGCTCGGCCTCGACGGCGGACGCCGCCGCGCGATAGCTTTCCGCCCGGACGGCAGCGTCATGTGACATCGTGAATCGGAGCGGCAGAACGGATTTTCCGGTCAAATCGACCGCGCCGCGCGCGATGTCGAGCGCGAGCATCTGGCCGGACGCCGTCTGCGGCGCGGCGATGACGGGCGTGTTCTCCAGAACGCGGACGGCCTGGAGCGTCAGCAGCTCCGGGTCGCCGGGCCCGACGGAGACGGCATAGAAGGTTCCGGTTTGTTCGCTCATCTGGCACCTCCGGGGACAAATTCCAAGGAATCGAAGCAGGGATCGTATTTTCCCGGCTCCATGCGATAGAGCGCCGCGATATAGTCGGGCGTGAAAATTTCCGAGGGCGGGCCGACGCGGTCGATCCGGTCGCCCGCGACGCAGACGACGGTATCGGAGACGCGGGCGGCAAGATCCAGCTCGTGCAGGGACATGAGGACGGCAAGGTGCTCCTCGCGCACCATGCGCTTGAGGATGGACAGCAGCTCCAGCTTATAGCGGATGTCGAGAAAACTCGTCGGCTCGTCGAGGACGATGAGCTCCGGCTGCTGGCAGAGGGCCCGGGCAAGCAGGACACGCTGCCGCTGGCCGTCGCTGATGGACTGGAAGGGCCGGTCGGCAAAGTCGAGCGCGTCGGTCTCGCGGAGGCTCTGCTCGACGATGGCCTTGTCCTCCGGGCGGAGGACGCCGAGATGGCCGGTGTAGGGATAGCGGCCGGTGCTGACGACGTCGCGGCAGGTCATGAGCTCGGGGTCCATGCGGGCCGTCATCAGGATGGCCATGCGGCGGGCGACGTCGCCCCGGCTGCGGCTGCGCATATCCGCGCCGTCGAGGAAGACTGAGCCGGAAATGGACGGGAGCTGGCCGATGATGGTCTTGAGGATGGTCGACTTGCCGGAGCCGTTCGGGCCGATGAGCGTGACGATCCTGCCGCGCTGTACCGAGAGGGCGACCTTGGAGATGAGCGTCTTGCCGTTGTAGCCGACGGACAGGGCATCGGTTTGCAGATAATCCATCACTGCGCCCCCTTTCTGTGGAGCATCATATAGATGACGACCGGCGCGCCGAAGACCGCTGTGACGGAGCTGATGCTGACCTCGGTGGGCGCGAAGGCCGTGCGCGCGATGAGGTCGCAGAACAGGCAGAACGCGCCGCCGCCGAGGAAACAGGCCGGGATCATCAAAAGCGGCTCTGCGGACTTAAAAAGGGACTTCATCAGGTGCGGCACGGCGATGCCGACGAAGGAGATCGGGCCGGCAAAGGCCGTGACGCAGGCGGAGAGCACACTGGAAAGTAAGATCAGCGCCGCACGGAACGCGCGCAGCGGCACGCCGAGATTCTGCGCGTAGACTTCGCCCAGCTGATAGGCCCGGAGGGGCTTGGAGAGCAGGAACGTCAGGATCAGGGCCCTGCCGCAGACCACAGCCATCGTGCGGACATTGTCCCAGCTCATGCCGGAGAAGGAGCCGAGGGACCAGTTGTGCAGGTTGACAATGTTGCTGTCGTCGGCAAACGTGACGAGAAAGTCCGTCAGCGCGGAGCAGATATAGCCGATCATCACGCCGCAGACGACGAGCAGGCTCATCCGGCGGACGCGCCGCGAGATGAGCAGGACAAAGCCCATTGAGAGCATCGCGCCGACAAAGGCCGCTGCGATCAGCGCGGCGGAGGACGACGTGACGCCCCGGCTGAGCAGCAGGATCATCGTGACCGCGACCGTGAACTTGGCCCCGGACGAGATGCCGAGGACGAAGGGCCCGGCGATTGGATTGTGGAAAAACGTCTGCAGCAGGAAGCCCGAGACGGAGAGGGCGCCGCCGAGAATCATCGCCGCAAGCAAGCGGGGCAGGCGGATATTCAGCAGGATGCGGCGCTGCGTGAGGTCGCCGCCGCCGTGGAGAATCGCCCATATTTCAGACGCGGGGAGCCGGACGCTGCCCGCGAGAAGATTCCAGATCAAAAAGGCAACAAGCAGGACGAGGAGCAGCAGGAAACCGCCCCATGTGTGAAGTTTGCGGGTATGTTCCATGCTGCTCCTCCTGTTATGATAATTTTTTTAGGAACCGGAGATCGGCGGCGTCCGGGTTGTTCAAAACGGCGTGGACGTCGAGGATCATGTCGCCGAGGGCGAGCGATTCCTGATAGAAGTTTTTCGTGATACACCAGACATTGCCGGTCTGGACGGCTTTAAAATCCGCAAACAGCGGACTTTTGGCGAGCAGCTCATCGATGGAGGTAATCCCGCCGTCGATGGTGCTGTTGTAGATGAGGACGTCGGCGTCCAGGGCGGTGTCGTAAAAGGACTCCATCTGGATGGTCATTGTGGACAGGGCGTTTTCCTCGCCGCTCTCGTCGAACGAGACATACTCGCCGCCCGCCATACGGATGGCCTTGGCGATATAGTCGCCGGATTTGCGGACATTGACTGCACCGGACGTCGTGATATAGAAGAACGCGACGGTCTGGCCCGTCGGCTCCTGGTCGAGCACGGGCGCGAGCGCGGCGATGAGGTCATCATAATATGCGCAGGCCGCGTCCTCCCTGCCGAGCAGGGCGGCATAGAGCTTCAGCCACTCCATGCGGCCCAGCGGCTCCGGCTCGTAGCTTGAGCGCTCGATGAGCACGGGGACGCCGATGCGCTCGAGCTGCTCGATGACCTCGGGCGTATGGTAGATCATCGTGTTCTCGATGGCAAGGTCACAGCCCGCAGCGAGGATCGTCTCATAGTCCGGGGCGGAATATTTGCCCGCGTAGACCATCGTCCCGGCCTGCATCGCGGCCTTGGCCTCGTCGATATACCAATCCGCCTCCTTCTGGCCGCTGAGGGCGATGGCGTCAATGGCGTCCAGCTGCCGGAAATAGTCCATCGCAGCGGTCGCGACCAGATAGATGTGCGAAAGGGGCCGGGTCAGGACGGTCACATCCGCGGGGACGCCGTCCGGCATGGGCGCGTCCCCGGCGACGACGAGGAATGTTTGATCGTCGCCGATCGTGAGGCGCGTATAGTCCTCGCCCGCGTAGGAAACAGAAAACTGCGTGGCGTATTGAAGCGGGAGCGTCCGGTCAAACGTCAGGTCGTCCCACGAAACCGCGCTTGCCGGCTCGCTCTGCGCCGGTTCCGGCGCGGCGGTCTCCTGCTGCGGCGCGGCGCAGGCCGCGAAGGCCAGCAGCAGCGCGGCGAGGAGCGCTATAAAGAGCTTCTTCATTCGGCAGCGGTCAGCGTCGCAGAATCGAAGTTCAGCGTGTACTCGATCTCATGCGGGGTGCTCATCGCGGTGGTGTCGCCGATGACCGTGAGCTCGGTGTCAAAGGCCGCGACGGGGATCTCAAATGTGGAGCCGGGCTCGGTCGTGAGGACGTCATAGCGTTCGCCGTCCACGAGCATGTAGTCATATTTGCTGCTGCTCCAGACGACGGTAGCCACGGCCTTGCCGTCCGCGACGGTCAGCGTGCAGGGAGACTGGATATAAGCCTTGCCGGAGCCGCCTGCGAAGGTCAGCTCGGCGGTGTAGGTGCCGTCGGCCAGGGCGAGATCGTCGACGGTCTTGCCGGATTCCTCAACGGGAACGGGGTTGGAGACGGAGACCTTGTGGTCATACCACGTGCCCTTCTTGCCGATGAGCGCGAGGTCAAATTCCTCGTCCAGCGTAGGAACGGGGATGTCGAAGCCGAAGACCTCGTCAGAGAGGCCGTCGGAATAGGTAACGGTGTCGGTGGTGGGCTGGAGCAGCTCGGCCCCTTCCTTTTCCGCGTCTTCCTTGACGCCGGGGAAGAGGTTGAGGATGCTGGTGCCCGCAAGGCTGACGTGGATAGTCATCTCGCCGTTTTCGACGGTGAGCGTGCCCTTGCCGTCGCAGGCCTCATTGGCATGGAACATGGAGCTGTCGGTGTTGAAGTCGGCAGTATAGACGCCGTCGGGCAGGGCCGGTTCGGCGGGCGTCTCTTCTTCGGCGGACGCATCCGCATCCTCCGCAGTCTCGTCGGTTTCGGGTTCGGCGGGCTGTTCGGTCTGCGCGGTCTGTTCCAGCTCTGCAGGTTCGGTCTCTGCGGGCTTGGCCGCGCAGGCGGTCAGCAGCGCGAGCAGCATCAGCGCAGCGAGCGCAAGGGCGATGGTCTTTTTCATGATGGTTCCTCCTGAATGGCGCTTGGCTCCGGGGCAGGTCTTCCCCACCCCGGAGCTCAGTTTAAGTCAAATTAGGCGTTCAGCGAGTCGATCGCAGCCTTGGTGTGGGCGACATAGAGCGCCTGCACATCGGCGATCTCGCCGAGGCCGTGAATCTGGCAGTCGACGGTGAAGCCAGCGGCTTCGAACATGGTCTTCCAGGAATCTTCCTCGGAACCAGCCATATCGTTGTTGGCGTGGTCGCCGGCGACGACCATCAGCGGGCGCAGCACGACATTGGTATAGCCCGCAGCCTTGACGGCCTCGATGACAGCCTCGCAGGCGGTCTCTTCCGGCTCACCCTCGACGGTGCCGATAAAGACGTTCTCATAGCCGAGGTTCTGCATCTGGGTCTGCATCTGGCTGTACGTCACCTTGGCAACGTGTGCGGTGCCGTGACCCATGAACACGAACGCGGTACCGGCGTCCTTGGCGGCATCAAGGCTCTCGAAGCCGGAATCGGCAACAGCCGCAGCGGTGATGGCCTTGGCAACAGCTTCCTTGTCGGCATTGATGACGGTAGCGTCGGAGCCGACTTCGCCAAGCAGCGGCTCGGCAATGGAGACGGATTCAAACTTGTCCTTATACTGCTCGATGGCTTCGCACATCTCGTCATACTCTGCGCCATGCATCAGGTGCGTCGGCTGGACAACGAGGTTCTTCACGCCATTGGCAACTGCACGGTCGAGCGCCTGGGTCATGTTGTCGATCTTCTCGCCGTCACGGGCCTGGACGTGGTTGATGATGATCTGCGCGGTGAAGGCGCGGCGGACGGACCAGTCGGGATACGCGGCCTGCAGGGCGTCTTCGATGCCCTTGATGTCGGCAACACGGCTGTCATTGTAGGACGTGCCGAAGGAGACAACGAGCAGCTCGTTCTCGCCGATCTCATCCTGATTGCGCGCATCGTCGAGCGAAGCGTCGCCGGTATCGAGGCCGAAGTAATCGGGGCTGGCCTCGTCGCCTTCGACGAGCTCCTTCTGCGCATCGGTCAGGGCGTCCCAGGCGGCCTTGGCCGCTTCGCACTGGGCGTCGGTCTCATCGGTGCGGGACTGGACATAGATCGCGTCGATCAGGGCGGCGACATTGTCGGCGGCTGCCTGATCCAGCTCTTCCTGAGAGGGCTGCGGCTCTTCCGGAGTCTGCTCCTCGGCGGGCGTGGTCTCTTCGGGGGTAGTGGTCTGTTCGGTTTCTGCGGGGTCTACGGTGGGGGTCTCGTCCGCGCTGCTCTTGCAGGCGGAGAGGAGGCTCAGCAGCATCACGGCTGCGAGCACGAGCGCGAGGGTCTTTTTCATGTGAGGTCTACCTCTTTTCTAAAATGTTCTGAAAAATATAAAAACGGCTGCGCTGGCGCAGCCGTTCTCCCTAGCCGTATCGAATGTCGTCTTCCAAAGCGGAAGACCATACAAACTTGCAGGAAGGCCGACCCGTGGACAGCGGATCTGAGATTCCACGCCAAGGCAGGTCTCCTGACTTCGTTCTTCGCGGCTCTGCCCTTCCCGGTTTCCCAGTGGTAAGGACGCACACACCGGCCATCTGGCCGGTCCGGCGCTTCCTTTGCAGGTCCGCTCCCGTACACAGTGACTGCATCGCTCCGGATTCTCACCGGATTCCCTTTTCACCCGCCTTGCGGTGGACACCTTGGCGCTACAATTTTATATTGTTTCAGACAGTCCACATTATAACACGCATCGGAAAAGAGTCAACCGGAGAAATCGACAGTTTTCCCCGGTCGGCAGCCGCATTTCCCGGCGAGAATGCCCGAAAACGGGAAAGTGCCCGGCGGACACAGGGTCCGCCGGGCGCTTTGGGCGTTCCGCAAGAGATTACTGCATAAACGTGCCCGCGATCATCTGGTCGATGTAGGCGAGGTACTTCTCCTGCACGTCGGCGGGAACAAGATCGCTCAGCGCGCCGGCGGAGAGGGTGTTGTTCTGCAGCGTGCCGTAGAGCGTCGCGCCGCCGAAGGTGCCGTCGATGACAGCCTGCATGGAGGCGACGATCATGGCGGAGTTGTCGGTGACCTGAGAGCAGATGATGCACTCGTTCTGGCCGAGGATGTCGGCAGGCTGGCCGATGTCGTAGATCTTGACTTCGCCCGCGGCGGCGTTGGCCGCGTCGATGGCCTCGCGCGCGCCGGAGTCGACGGCGGAAGCGTCGCCGAAGAAGACGTCAGCGCCCTGGGCGATCAGCTCAGTGGCAAATTCCTTGCCCTTCGGGGCGTCGGAGAAGGAGTTGGCATAGGGGACGTTGAGCAGCTCGACGGTCTTGCCTTCCTGCTCGGCGACGTACTTGGCCGCCTCTTCAAAGCCCGCGATCTTGCCCTTGGTGGTGTCGAGCTCCATGCCGCCGATGAAGCCGAGCTTGCCGCTCTCGGTCATGAGGCCGGCGAGGGCGCCCGCGATCCAGCCGATCTGCTGCGCGTTCGGGAGCAGGGAGGAGACGTTGCCGTTGACGGCCTTGTCGGGGGTATCTTCCGCACCGTTCAGCAGGGCGAAGGCCACGTCGGGATATTCCTCAGCCGCCTGCAGGACGGCGTCGGTGTACTGGTTGCCGGGGGCGTAGATCATGTCGTAGCCGAGGGTGCAGTAGGCGACGATGGAATCATAGTAGGCGTCCTGCGAGATGGAGTCGGTGACCTCGGTCTCCCAGCCCATCTTTTCGGCCGCGGCGATCATGGCGTTGTAGCAGGCCGCGCCCCAGCCGCCGTCGTTGATGCTGGAGTCGCAGATCATGGCGACCTTATAGGCAGAGCCGTCAGCCTTGGTGGCAGCGGTGGGCTCTTCCGTGACAACGGGTTCCGCGGTCGTGTCGGCGGGCTCGGTGGTGTCAGCCGGTTCGGCGGCGGTGTCGGTCGTGTCGGTCTTGCTGGTGTCGTCCGCAGGAGCCGCGGTGTCGGTCTTCGCAGTACCGGCACACGCCGCCAGCGACAGGAGCATGACAAGCGCCAGAAGCATTGCAATGATCTTTTTCATTTTTTGTCCTCCATAGAATATTAGGATTCGGCAGCAGCGCACAATGCGGTGCTGCCATAAGTTTATAACAACGCCGAAGCGTTATTACCGGTTTACCGCTGTTCACGGCGGTAGGGCTTGCCGTTGGCCTTGGGTCCGGCCTGGCGGGCGCCGATGAGCGTGAGGACGACGACCGTCGCCACGTAGGGGATCATCTGGAAGAACTGATACGGGATGGCGATGCCGGAGACCTGGAGGCGGATCTGGAGCGCGTCGCAGAAGCCGAAGAACAGGCAGGCCAGCAGGATGCCGCCCGCGTTCCAGCGGCCGAAGATGACGGCGGCCAGCGCGATGAAGCCGCGCCCGGCGACGATACCATCGGTATAGGTGCTGGAATAGCAGGTGGTGAGGTACGCGCCGCCGATGCCGGACAGGGCGCCGCAGATCACGCAGGCGAGGTACTTCACGCCGACGACCGGGATGCCGAGCGTGGCGGCGGCCTGCGGATTCTCGCCGACGGCCTTATAGCTCAGGCCCGCGCGGGTCTTGCCGAAGAAGATGGCCGTGAAGAGGACGAGCAGGAATGTGAGATAGACCATCGGGCTCTGGTCGAAGAGCAGCGGCCCGAGCACCGGGATGTCCTTCAGGCCGGGGATGGCGACGGAGGACATGGTGGTGATCTGCTTGAGGTCGGACCCGGTGCCGAAGTAGACGCGGTAGATGAAGGACGCGAGCGCCGGGGCGAAGATGTTGACGGCCATGCCGTAGACGGTATGGTCGGCGCAGAGCGTGACCGTGGAGAACGCGTAGATCATGTTGACGATCACGCCCGCAAGCGCGCCGCAGAGCAGGCCCAGCCAGTTCGATCCCGTGACATAGCAGACGAGGAAGCCGACGAGCGCGCCGATGGAGGCGAGGCCCTCGAGGCCGATGTTGACCATGCCCGCGCGCTGGCCGTAGAGCTCAGCCAAGGAGATGAGCAGCACGGGGATGGCGAGACGGACCGTTGCAAGAAGGAGGCTCGAGATCCAATCCATTACGCTTCACCCGCCTTTCTGCCGTGGAAGACGCGGCTGCGCCACGCCTGGAATTCCGGGAGCTTGGTCAGTGCCATGCCAGCGACGGAGAAGACGATGACAAGCGCCTGAATGATGTCGGACACGCTGGTAGGCACGCCGGTAGCGGCCTGCATGGTGGTGGAGCCGACGCGGAGCACCGCGAAAAACAGCGCGACGACCATCGTCGCGATCGGGTGCAGCTGGCCGATGAGGGCCATCGCCACGCCGTCGAAGCCGTAGCCCGCGCCGTAGCCGTTGATGAGGCGGAACTGCGTACCGAGCAGCTCCGCGCCGCCGCCGAGACCGGCAATCGCGCCGGAGACAATGAAGCTGGCGAGCATAAAGCGCTTGACGGGAATGCCGTTGAAGCGGCTGGCCGTGAGGTTGCAGCCGACGGCGCGCAGGCGGAAGCCCGCGCTCGTCCAGAACAGGACGTAATAGAGGATCAGGCCGACCGCGACCGCGATCACAAAGCCCCAAGTGAAGCGCATCCCGGTGATGATGCGCGGAAGATGCACCTCATCGGCGATGGCGGGTGTCTGCGGGACGGAGGCATCGCGGATCCAGCTGGTGTAGATGACGCCCATGAAGAGCGTGGCGACATAGTTGAGCATGATGGAGATGATCATCTCGTTCTGCCCGCGGCCGATTTTCAGCACGCCGGGAATCATGCCCCAGAAGCCGCCGGCCACCGCGCCGGCCAGCAGCGCGAGCAGCACGCCGGCAAAGCCGGTCAGGCCGGTGAAATAGCAGGTCAGGAACGCGGCGATGGAGCCCATCAGGAACTGCCCCTCGCCGCCGAGGTTGAACACGCCGCACTTATACGCGAAGCAGGCGCAGAGGGCCGTGAAGATCAGGGGCGTGGCCTTGGTGAGCGTGGTACCGATGCCGGCCTTGGAGCCGAACGCGCCCTGGAACAGGAACTTCACGGCAAGGAACGGGTTCGCGCCGAGGGCAGCCATGATGATACCACCGATCAGGAACGCGAGCAGAACGGACAGCAGCGGCACGAGGAACGCGCCGAACGCTTTTTTCACTTTTCCCATACCTCTCCCCCTCACTTACCGGTCATGGCCAGGCTGATCTCGTTGATCGGCGGCTTGCTGCCGGAGAATTCGCCCATGATGCGGCCTTCGAAGCAGACGACGATCCGGTCGGACATCTCGAGGATCTCGTCAAAGTCGGCGCTGATGAGCAGAATGCCGACGCCGCGGGCGCGGGCGGCGATCATCTGGTCGTGGACAAAGCTGGTCGCGCCGATGTCGAGGCCGCGCGTAGGATGCGCCATGACGAGGACGGACGGGCCGCTCTCAAGCTCGCGGGCGATGATGACCTTCTGCTGGTTGCCGCCGGACAGCTCGCGCACGCTCTGGCTGTCAGAGGTGGCGCGGACATCATATTTTTCCATCATGGACTGCGCGTAGGCGTGGATGGCGCGCTTGTTCAGGCGCAAACCATGACCGTGGCTGAAGCGCGGATCGTCGGTGTCCTTGAGGACAAGATTTTCCGCGATCGACATATCGCCGATCAGGCCCTGCAGGTTGCGGTCCTCGGGGACGTGGCTGACGCCGTGCTCGATGAAGCCGTTCGGGTCGAAGACGGCGACGCGGTCACCCTTGAGCCGGACCGTGCCGCTCTCCGGGGCGATGACGCCGGTGATGAGCTGGGCCAGCTGGGTCTGGCCGTTGCCGTCGACACCCGCGACGCCGACGATCTCTCCGGCGTGGATGCGGAGCGACAGATCGGCGAGGCCGCTGTGCTTGCTCTCCTTGTTATAGTCCACATGGTCGAGCTCCGCGACGATCTCATGGCCGGAGGCGTCGACCTTTTCATAGTGTGACTCGGTCAGCTCTTTGCCAATCATCATGCCGGCGAGCTTCTGGCCGTCGGTCTCGGCGCGGTCGACCGTGCCGACAACCTTGCCGAGGCGGAGAATGGTGATGCGGTCGGAGATGCGGAGCACCTCGCGCATTTTATGACTGATGAAGATGATGGATTTGCCCTCGCCGACAAGCTTCTGCATGATGGCGAACAGTCCCTCGACCTCGATGTCGGTCAGGGCGGCGGAGGGCTCGTCAAGGATCAGCAACTCGGCCCCGTGGTAGAGGGCCTTGAGGATCTCGGTGCGCTGCTGTTCGCCGACGGAGATCTCCGTGATGAGCTTGTCGAGCTGGACGTCGAGGCCGTATTTTTCCGAAAGCGCCTCGATCTCCTTTCTGCGGGCCGCACGGTCGATAAATAGGCCCTTGGCGTGTTTGTCGCCGAGGATGATGTTGTCAAAGACGGTCATCGCCTCGACGAGCATGAAGTGCTGATGCACCATTCCGATGCCAAGCTTGACCGCCTGGCTCGGCGATTCAATGCGGACCTCCTGCCCGTTCAGAAAGATCTTGCCCTCAGTGGGCTGGTAGAGGCCGATGAGGATATTCATGAGCGTCGATTTCCCCGCGCCGTTCTCTCCGAGGAGCGTATGTACCTCGCCCTTGGCGACGGAGAAATTGATGTCCTGATTGGCGTAAAAGTTGCCGAATCGTTTGCTGATGTGCTCCATGCGCAGCAATTCACTCAATCCCGGCTTCCTCCTTTTTTCTCTTGATATTCCGAGTATATCACGTGCCTGGGTGGATGAAAAGAAATTTTGTTCCGGTTTTCCTTTTTCTCCGTTTTGCCGAAAATATGTCCAGATATTGGGGCGCATTTTCGGGATTTACCAAATTTCGCAGGCCGGAGCGGCCCACCGCACAAAAGCAGGACAAAAAAATTGCAGGCAGGAGCCGCCTCCAAAGCCCGCGGCATGTAAAAAACCAGCTGCCCAAACGGACAGCCGGAAATGGTTTTGCGCTGTTTTTGATCTACCCATATATGTTTTTGATCAAAGGTTGAATTCCTCATCCGCCCATCATTTCAAAATATCAGCATCATTAGAATCATAACCACCGGCCGTGCCGGTGGTTTGCACTAGCCCCCTTGGGGCATGACCCGGGCTGAGCCTATAGGCTCGT
>OJAM01000485.1_pt1 | contig 17814 bp, 16 predicted proteins | sample 1589071 | NCBI WGS metagenome assembly OJAM01 (sample SAMN03283243) | human gut metagenome | biome: human-associated habitat; material: feces | host: Homo sapiens | place: Peru | collected 2012
TTGCTTCTGTCAGACAAGTACTTTTCCCACTTCGCCAAAGCCTGCGCGCTAAGATCCTCCCGATGAATTGATACTGTTGTCCAGTGTCATCAATATGCAGGATCCGGATATGCAGGAAAAATACACTGCAACTGCCGCATTTAAGAATATAGTAGGCTTGTCAACCGTGAGAAGATCCGGCACGATGGTTTCGAAATCATATTTGAGTATCAGGTCTTTGAGTGTCATTTTAGTAGGGATTATCGATTTTGTGTTTCAGGGTCTCAAGATAACGGTCAACGTCTGAGATGCCGACCTTGTTAAGAACTTCATCTGCATAGTCCTCGAAGTAGTCCCGGCAGCGCTGCAGGAGTGCGGTTTCCAGCGGAAGACCTTCCGGGCGTGCTGCCGCTTCCTTTAAAAGCACATTCTTGAAGCGTGGAAGATCATATTTCTTCCACCAGCGGAGCCTGTTCTTTTCCTGGTCGGAGAACTGCTGGACAGTGAGTTTGACTTCTATTGAGAAATCATTTATGCGCAGAACGTCCGGAATGGACCAGTTCATGTGGGTGCATAGCGCATGGAGAGCGTAGCATATGGTGATTTGTGACAATTTAGGATGCACGAGAGGCCCTTCCGCCCAGGAACTTCCGTCATCCAGATCATTTGAGTTCTCCAGATCCTTGTCCGTGGCCGAGGGTGATTTGTCCTTCAGTCGCGACCAGTCACAACTAATATCTGCCATGCCAGGCTTATGTTTCTCCGTCTCCTGCAGGATGGCTGCCATACGGATGAAATCGGAGCCATAATAGTTGTCATCCTCCAGCCGCAGTACAGAGTACGGGATGTCGAATATCGGGACCAGTCTGCTTTCAATCATGTAGTCGTCATCCATATCGTCTTTCTTCATCACCAGCAGCGCCCGTACGAGGTCAGCAGTGCGGCTATAGGTCCGGTTAGTCATCTCCAGAAGCATGCCGTTGATTTTCTCCAGCCTTGCCACCTCTGCCGGCGTGCAGTGAATGTCAAAGAGGAGATTCAGGAAGAAGCAGCGGTCCAGCATAAGTTCCTCGACCGCCTTGACCTTCACCTCGTCCCGGCACCAGTCCAGAAACTGGCGGTAGTGCTGGTAGTTGAGGGGATCACCGGTGATTCCGAGAATCCGCTGCTCGAGTCCTGCGAGTTCATGTTTGAGTTGGACCTCGTCCATCGAACGATAGTCGGGCTCTTCTGCGTTCTGTTTCATGCCGCGAAGTTACGGCATGAAGATGCCATTATCCGGCAGAAGCAGTATACCGAGGTCTATAGAAGGAAGATAAAAAGTATCAGGACGGCTTTCCGGCCGCCCTGATGGAAATAGGTGAATGAAGGCTGTTAAGGTTTACAGACTCTACTCATCATAGATATATTTAAGCATTCGGTCCACTTCATTCTTGCGCCTATTTTCGGCTTCTTCTTGATCCCATTTTTCAAAATTTTCGGCTATGTGTTTGAATGTAAGATATTTGCTATCTTTATATCTCAGCCTCTTTTGACTAAAGGGAATAGCTTGAATAGAACGATTAATGTCGTACTCTAATTGTCCCAGATTGCCAATACTATTCTGTAGCGTTTCATCTATTTGAACGAGTTCATCTGCATTGGCGTGGATGTGTTCAATATCAAAGGCGGTATCAAAGATGTTTTCCCAAACTCCATCGGGATTATCATATCTTTCCTCTAAATACGTCGAAAGGGAACAAACAAGCCTCTTCCTTTTATCGTTGTTTGTTATGTAACCACCTAAGGTTTCCTTCAGTGATTCTCGATCATAAGAGGCTATCTTGTCTTTGACCGTCTTAATTATTTCTTCCGGATTACTCTTGGCTATTGATTTAATCAGATCTGACACAAAGCTGTTTATCTCGTATATTTGCTTGTAGAAAGTCACGCTATAGATAAAGAATAACTTATTCAAACAAATCAACAGTGTTTCAAGGCTTGAATATTTGTTTTCATCCTTTCTGTAGAAGTATAAGAACTGGTAAATTATTAACCATACAGATCTTGAATAGCGCGACCACCAAGTTGATTGATATACAGCAAACCGGGTTTCTACAGACTGATAATTATAGCTCTCAAATTCAAATCTTGTTTCGATTACAGCCGCTATTTCATCGAGGCTGATTTCGAATTCTTTATTAGATAATACGGGGCCGAAATTATCCCACGTTTTAATCCCAAGCAGTGTATCAAACAGGCGCTCAAAGAATGTGTCCCATCCAAAGGCGTAGAACATGCTATTCAAATTAAACTTCGTGACGAGAACATTTTTATAAACATCCAAAATGCCGTCAAATCCAGTAACATTTTTACCGCACTCTCTATTCTTTTTGTCTAAGAGTTGATATACTGCTTGAATCTTTTCGAAAGCAGATTCGTCTTCTCCTTTGCAATCCGTTAGATATTCGTACATCCTAACTTTGAATAAGTCGCTTCCGTTTAAGTCAAGGCCAGAATTGTTAATCGTGTTGAAAATCTGGATTGTTTTGGAAACGCCTGCTGTTGTTTCAATAACGACAAAATACAGAGAGTGCAGAAGATAATCACAGAATCTTTCAATATTAATCTCCTTCTCAAGATTCCCAATTTCGTTTAAAAAAATGTCGGAGATTAACCGTGCATTAGCATAGTATTGATTCTGTTCCTCTGCGGGCTTGCCTGAAAGATATGAATCCAGGTAATGGCCCTGCTCTTTACTGACATGGGTTTCTATCCAGTTGAAGCCCAGTTTGGCTAACGCTTTGGCCTCTGGATGGAGTCGCTTTAACTCATTTAGGAAGATTGTTAACGTCGTGATTCGTTGTTGACCATCAATGATGTCTTGCTGAATCTCCGTTTTACTTATGTGCCATGGTTGAGCAAGTTGCATGGTGCCAATAAAAAGAGGCTCCGGATGTGCCGCATTACGCTCTTTCCCCAAATAACCGTTCAAGATATCAGTCACAAATGGACGTATGTTGTCTTCGGACCATTCGTAAGGCCTTTGGTACACGGGCACAATGTAAGTAATATGCGGATTAAGAAGAGCCGAATAGTTTGGATTACCACCGTCTGTTAAGGAGCAAGTACGAGAAGATATGGCGAAAGGCAGAGCATCATTTTCATAATAGTCTACCAAGGAAGAAGACAACTCATAATTGACTCTACATATTGAAGCACGCTTCATATAGTAGAACCTGGACCAATCTTCTTTTTGAATGTCATGTATTTGAACCTTAACTCCGACTGCCCAATTTTTGTTCTCTTCAAGATTAAAAACACTATTATCCTGTTCCTTTACAATAATATCTTTTAGATTTCCGATATAATCTGGAAAACTTGTCGCCTTGGCAATTGCAACGATCTGATACCCGTCTGCAATTGCAAAATAATCGCCGCGATGAACATTCTCTAAAAACCAACTCTCATCTTCAAGTCCAACAAAAACTACTTTGTTGCGTCTAAAAATACTGAGGATTGATGCATTTGCGGCTCCGTATGAACTCCATCTGGAGCCTATTTTCCAAACAGTTGCCATTTCTTCCATATCTTTTAGAATAGATGCTTATATTTCTGCCTGCATATCATGGCAGGATTAGTGTTATTCCTATAAAGATAGCGTTTTTTGCTGAGCTTTCGACAATTAACATGATAACCAATGGCTATTTACCACTTTTATTCAGAGAGGATGCTTTAATTCGCGGACCAAACAAGACGAAAATGGGAGAGAACATCAAGGCCGCAATGGCATAATACATGATGACTGCATCCGGACGGTTCTCAATTCTCGCAAGTATTGTTATTATCTTTGGCATTCTTGGTGGCATCTTTATATCGTTGTTCTATCACACGTGACATGGCTAATCATCATCGTTCTCTGATAGGATCAGAGCAGTATTGCTTGCGGCCGCAGTCTTTGCATTTGAAGCCGGCCCAGATGGTATCGAATTGGTTCATTGCGGCTCCGACCAGAGCGGGTTCATCTGTCAGGATGCCTGCCTCGAAGTTGCGGTTGCGTGGACTTTTCATTCCCAGGCCTGCGCCGGTGAGATTTGCCGAGCCGATGTAGGCAAGATTGAAGTCAAAGATAATCAGTTTGAAGTGTACTCTGGGGCACAGAACTCGCTCCAGTCCGGAAAACAGCACAGGATAATGGTCGAAATCCTCCCTGAATTTCGGGCCTGGTTCCTTGGCATGGATGAGACGGATTTCACGCCCTTTGCTGATCAGGTCGGCAAGTACGCCCAGGAGGGGACGCTCGCCGACATACAGATCCTTTATGTCGGCAGTCCCGATCCAAAGGTGTTCTTTCACATTAGCAACGCGGGCTATGACTTCCTGGAAGTGCGCTTCGTCTGCTATATACTGTGTCATACTGAGAAATTATTGACTTATGAAAATAGATCTATAGGAGGATTATTTCTTTACATAGGCCGTAGCCCTGCCGGTTCCTGTCTTCTCGATGTAACCGGCGGCAAGAAGGTCGGACAGGGTGCGCTCGATGGTGGTGAGGCTAATGTCCGGGCAGGTCTGGGATATCTCCTTCTTGGTGATCTTGCCAGGAGTGCGCTCGATGATGGCCTTGATGCGCTCAGGCTTGGATATCTTGCGATAACGAAGGTGCTCAACACGGTTCTCGAATTCATTATATGCCTTAACCACGACCCCCAGCATGTACTTGAGGAAGGGAAGATAGTTGTTTCCGTCCTCGTGCCAGTCCTGGGAACTGGCCTGCAGCGCTTCATAATAGGAGTCCTTGCTCTTCTCGATGAGCATCTCGATGCTGATGTACTTTCCCACAATGAACTCATTAAAGACACGAATATCATACGTTCCATGTCCCGGGACGGAAAGCCAACGGACAACCCCGTCAACGAAGCGCTGAACGGCTGGATCAAGGAAGAGCTCCACATTGACTTCAAACTGGAGTTGTGCCAAGGCAGAGAAGGCTTCATTCAAATCATCAAACGCTATGTCAAGTACTACAACACCCAACGGCCGTGCTTCGCCATCGGCTATGACACCCCGGAGAACTACCGGAAGCGTTATTACAAGGGAGAACTGCCCAGGAAACAAACTTTTGAGAACCGGGTATTGAGCCCGGAACCCAAGTTTGTCCAAAAGAAGAGGCAACTCTCTGATAATAAGGATACTTACAAGGGCGTGTCAACTTTTGAAAAAGAAATCCCTGAAAAAAGTTGAAGAATGTCTACTTTTGTAAAACAAGACGACGTGAAAATATCATGTGTGTCTACTTTCAAAAACAACGTGTAACGAAATAATCTTTTCGTGTCTACTTCTCGCGCGCAGTGCACCGCCGTTCTCAGAGTTGTAGAGAATAATGTGAATAAAAGATGAAATACTTGGAAAAGTTGCAAAAATAGCATAGATTTGCCTTGGAAAAGTTGCAAAAACTGTGGTAAAACACATTGCGTAAATTGTGCAATATATGCTTAATAGAAAGATTGACAACGAGATAGATGCGCATTTCTCCAACTCGAAGAAAGCGTTGTTTCTTACCGGCGCCAGACAGGTAGGTAAGACCTATTCTATCCGGAAATATGCTAAACTGCGTGGCTTGAATCTCATTGAGTTCAATTTCTTGCTTCAGCCGGAGGCGATGGACATAATCAATGGGGCAGGAGATGTCAAAGAACTGCTGCTCAGGATTTCGGCATATTCGCGAGTCCCTTTGGTGCGAAGCAAAACATTGATTTTTTTTGATGAAGTGCAAGAATGCCCGGATGTGATGACCTGGGTTAAAGCATTGGTGGATGAAGGAAGCTATATTTATGCGTTGAGTGGTTCCCTGCTGGGTGTTGAATTGAAAGACATCCGTTCAGTGCCTGTTGGTTATATGTCAGAGATGCAGGTCTATCCCATGGATTTTGAGGAATTTGTCGGTGCCGTGGGGGTGCCGGAGAATGTGTTGGATGCTGTCAAGAAATCTTGGTCGGAAAAAACGCTGGTGGATGCCTATATACATGAAAAGATGATGCAACTATTTCAGTTGTACATCATAGTTGGAGGTATGCCTGCTGCTGTCCAGACTTATATAGATTCCAACAATATTCAGAACGTGGTGAAAGAACAAAGGGATATTATCAATCTTTATAAGAAAGACATAGCCCGTTACGATCAGGATGTCAGAAAGAAACTATATATCAATGAGGTATTTGATCTCATCCCTTCTGAGTTGAATGCCAAGAACAAACGGTTCATCCTCAAACGTCTCAATGAGAATATGACTTTCGGCAGACATGAAAATGATTTCATCTGGCTCAAAGACGCAGACATGGCACTTCCGACATACAATGTCGAAGAGCCAGTCTCCCCGTTGAAACTGAGTGAGCAGCGGAACCTTTTCAAGCTTTTCCAGAACGATGTAGGGCTGCTTTCTTGCCAATATTCATCAGGAGGCATCCAACTGAAGATTCTTCAGGGAAAGGTGAACGTGAACTATGGTAGCGTATTTGAAAATGCTGTCGCGCAAGAGCTTCACGCTCATGGATGGGATTTATACTACTTCAACAGCAAGAAGCAGGGAGAAATTGATTTTATATTGGAAACGGATGATGAAATCATTCCCTTGGAAGTCAAGTCTGGTAAGGATTACGAACGTCATAATGCGCTGTCCAAACTCTTGAGCATCCCGAATTATGGAATACGGAGGGCGATAGTTCTGTGCAATGACAACCTGCACGTGAAGGGCAATGTCGAATACCTACCTGTCTATATGACCATGTTCCTAGTCAAGCAAGATGAACTGGAAGATCCTATATATAAAGTGAACCTGGAGTTCTAGAATGCTTTTTGACATGAACATTCTTCATCTCTCGGATACCCATGGGGCGCATCGCAGCCTTGGCAGTCTTCCAGAGGCGGACGTGATTGTCCACTCGGGGGACATTGCCATGAACGGATCATCCTCGGAGGTGCTGGACTTTATGAGGTGGTTCAGCGCACTTCCCTATGCCCATAAGATTTTCGTGGCGGGGAACCACGACGCATGCCTGTATGGTGCCGTCATTGACGGACTTGACTCCAATTGCCATTATCTGTGCAACAGTTCGGTGGAGATTGACGGCGTGGATGTGCTGATTACCCATGCCCCGCCATACGGAATCCTCGACCAGGACGGAAGCATCCATTACGGCTCCTATGAACTGCTATCGCGTGTGAAGGCAGTCCGTCCCCGGATACATCTTTTCGGCCACATCCATAAGGCCAATGGCCTGGAGGAAAGCGGCGGAACCGTCTTTTCCAATGCTGCCATGATGGATGAGCATTACGGCATGCTGCTTGAACCGCATTTGATAAATCTGTAGATTATGGAAGAGAATTTGGAAAAATATCGGAAGACGATTGAGTTGTGCAGTTCAATTATGAAAGACATCAAGGCGGAGAGGATGTCCAATACGAAGATGGGCAAGTACGTCAATGTATTTTCCCTTTGGAATGAGTTTTCCGGCATAAGTGAACCCATCCATAGCCGAATCCTGCATTTTTTCCTTTCGGATAATCCGATGCATGGACAAGGCAAATTGTTCTTGTCTGCGTTTTTGGAGTATATTGGTTTTGAGAAGGACGAAGGCAATGAGGAGTGGATAATAACGGCTGAAGAAGGGCGTGTGGATGTTCTGTTAAGAAGACTGAATCCGTTAGGCGCTGTCATAATTGAGAATAAATCCAATTGGGCAGAAGATCAACCTAACCAATTGTACCGGTATTGGTATGAGAATATTCACAAACGCAAAGAAGATAGCGATACTGATTATTATTCGAAGCACCCTGAGTACAAAATAGTTTATTTGGTGCCGGATAAAGCCAAACAAATTAATGACAATTCGAAAACGCGTCCTATTGACTATCCGATAGACTTACCGGATAAGCTTCCAATGGAACCGATAGTGATGGATTTTCACGAGGATATACCTAAGTGGTTAAGAAAATGCATGGTATCCGTTTATGAAGACAATTCCGGCAACAGTGTTTCACGATGGCAACAATGATTCTTGTAGGCTTGAGGAAGAATGCCTGTTCAGGGCTATACAAGATGCGAAAGGGTTGGCGGACAATTTATGGGAGGAAGTATTCAAACCATTTGTGGAGAATAAAAACGTAATAAGTATGTTGGTTGAAGTACTTCAATAGCATACCTATTACGCATTGTTTTTGAAATTATTACCATAGAGGCTAAATCTTATAATTCCCTGCCATCCTCCTGATGTCATCAACCATTTCGTCGCGCAGCTCTTCCGGCTCCAGCACTTCGACAGAGGGCCCGAGTCTCAGCAGTTCCTGCTTGAAGTCGAAGGTCGGGACCAGTCGGTATCTGTAGGCGGTGTGGGTGTCATCCGATTTCTCCTCGATCTTTTGCTGGGAGCTGTGGAGAGGCAGGGTGTCGAAATCATATTTGAGTATCAGGTCTTTGAGTGTCATTTTGGTAGGAATTATCGATTTTGTGTTTCAGGGTCTCAAGATAACGGTCAACGTCTGAAATGCCGACCTTGTCAAGGACTTCATCTGCATAGTCCTCGAAGTAGTCCCGGCAGCGCTGCAGGAGTGCGGTTTCTAGCGGAAGACCTTCATCTCGTTCCGGCTCCAATCAAGGAACCGGCGGTAGTGCTGGTAGTCGAGGGAATCGCCGGTGATTCCGAGAATCCGCTGCTCGAGTCCTGCGAGTTCAAGTTTGAGTTTGGCCTCGTTCATCGAACGATAGTCCGGTTTGTCAAGGTTTCTTTTCATGCCGTAAAGATATAGTTTAAAACTGCCAAAGTTGGTGTGCGGATGTGTTCTTAGGACAACATAGATAGTAAACCGTTCAATGCTATCACAATATCTTCCTGCTGATCAATATTGGATGTATCAAAAATCAAGAATATTTTTTTCATATCAGAGTGTTTGAAAAAAATCTTATAAATATAGTGAATATATTGAAAAAAGCCTTGGAATTTCGGGTTTCCAAGGCTTTGAGAATGGCAATTCCTACGTTTATTCGGAAATATAAGTGAAAGTCATGTGCTTAGGGTTATGAGAACCAGTATCGGCGAAGAATTTCAGCTTGTGATCGCCAGCCGGTAAGGTAATCTGGAATGAATCATCATTGATGAATTGTCCCCAGTTGCCGCTGCCCTGAATCGGCATGGTTTCGGTAGCCTTGACTCCGTCGATTTCAAAATGATACATGCCCTGAGAGCCGCCACTACCAGATGCAGCGTTTATGGTAATCTTGTAGGTTCCCGCATCTTTCACGCTTATGGAATAGATGTACCATTCTCCACTGGCAAGATAGCCGATGTTGCCGCCATCTTCGATGGTCACCATTGAACTTGTAGGGTCACCATGCTGGGCGCGGTAAGTGTTTCCGCCACCGCCGCCGGTGTCGTAGAACGCAACGTTCATTCCTCCGCGGTCGAAATCCCTGAACCAGATGACGGCAGGCTCATCTTTGCTGATAACGAACGGATGCCCCTTCACGAACGGGAAGGTAACCTGAACGTCAAAGGTCACAAACTTGGCGAACGAGCCCTTGCGGTAGTGGATTTTCGTAGTTCCTGTGCCTATGCCCTTTACGACGCCGGACTGGCTTACCCTGGCGATATTCTCGTCATCAGACCACCAGCCGAAATCCGTAGCTGGAACGTCGTTGGCATCCGATGGAACCATGTACACCGGAATGGTGACAGTGGCACCGATTGCAAGCTCGATCAGGCTGTCGCACTTCATGGCAACGTCGGTCAGTGCAACCTTTTTGCTTACGTAGACCTCAGTCTCGAACGATATGTCTCCCGATTCGCATAAAATGGACGCAGAGCCCTGCTTTATGGCTTTGACCAGGCCTGAATTGTCGACCGTGGCAATGGATTCGTCGCTCGTAGACCATTTGAACGTAAGACTGGACGGACTAGCCGTCAGCTGAATCTCGTCCCCTTCAAACAACGTAACGGAACTGTGATCCACTGTGATGGTTGGGTAAACATCCGTCCTTTGGAAGTTGTCGCATGAAGCAGAAAGCGCCAACAAAGATACCAACGATATATTCAATATTATTTTTTTCATGTCTGCCTCCTACTTTTTTGTTTCTATGATAGTGAAACCCTCGTCCACATCCTTATCCTCCGAATAAAGAACCCTCGTCTCCTCCCGCATCTCATATACATCATTTCCTATCTGATACTTGTAATGCAGCAGGAAGGTCTTATAGGTATTGTACCCATCGTCTATGATTCCGTACACGTTAGGATATTCAGGGTCATCGTCCAGCTGCGTCACTTTAATATCCCGGTAAGGCTTCAGCGTAACCTTGTGATAGCCTTTCGCATCGGCCGCGGCATCGATGTACGCTATCATCGCCTTTGCCTCCAAGGTGTGCTTGTCTTTGCTGAAAGTCTCATTCCCGGGCATCATCCTCACGCTGTTCGCAGTCCAGCAATGAATCGTCTTGGTTCCAGGCATATTGATAGGAGACCCATCCGGCAAGAGTTTTCTGTTTCCCACCATCTGATAACCTATTCCGCTGGAATTAGACCATTGATTCTTTATCGCTATCTTAAGCAGAAGGGAACTCTTGTCTGGATGAAGTTCGGCGCCATCATAGGAATGGACTCTCACAGGAATGATGTAATCCTTGTCTGGAGACAGGCCTGCGGGGTGAATCGTGACAGGGATAGTGCCAAGCACCTCGCCAGATTTTATTACGCATGTCATGCTGGATATCTCGTATTTATCAGCAGGCATGACAACTGCATATTTCTCGACATCTACGTCATAGTTCGCCTTATTGTACTCATCTACGAGAGTGGAATCCAAGACGATGTTTATTTTGACGTCATTCTTTGGAGCCTTCGTGCCTCCCATCGATAATGACATGTACGTCGTGGTTGTCTCATAGTGAAGGCTGACCGTCATCTTCTTAGTGTTGTCAGACTCGCTCACGAATCCGAAGATGTTCTTGTACTGCTCTTTCTCGAACACCTCCTTGTCGTTGCAAGAAACGATGGAGAATGCTGCCAGAGCCGCTAATATTATGCATTTGTGTTTCATGATTCAATACGTGTTGATGTTAGCTTTCCCAATCCGGGTTCTGGTCGCAAGAAGGGAGCTTGCGGATTTCGCTCAGTGGAATAGGAAGCAGGTAGAGTTTCTTATGAACCAGGCGAGCTCCGATTCTGGAAGTATTCGGAACTGTTCTTTGATAGAAATTCTCCTTAGAGCCATCCACGTTCATTCCCATGATTGTTTCATTCTCTGTTTCCTCGTAAATTCCCCACCTGCGGACGTCGAAGTAACGCTGCCCTTCGTGCAGGAATTCCTTCATTCTTTCGATTTCAAGGATTTTCTGGAAGGTTTCCTCGTCTGCAAGATCATTATTGCTGATTCCCGGCATCCCGGAACGGTGGCGCACGAGGTTAAACGCCGACTTTATCTCATTCAGGTCCCGCGACACCGAATAAGTCTCGTCGCCGAGCTTTATCTCATAAGCCTTTGTCAGATGATTGAGACTCTCGGCATACATGAGCAGTATGTCAGCATACCTTATGATAGGATAGCCTTTATCCATTCTCCTGGCGTTATCTCCGTCCCAGGCATCATTAGGATGAATGTATTTCACAATGACATAGCCCGTAGGGCTGTAGTCCGTCGCAGAATTCTGCTTTCCGTTAGGGGAGTCATAGTAATATGTCACCGTCTGGTTGTACTTCCCAGACATGGTGGTGGAAGACATCGGCCAAAATCTCTCCGAAAACCCTACGCAGGCATAGAAACGCATCTCCCTGTTGTCGTACATGTTATAGACGCCGGCATTGAGCCTGTAGCCCGAGAAAGACTTCTGCTCGTTGGTGAAACCCGATTCCGAGTACGGATAAGCTTCGCTGGAATTGTCTATGGAGCGTCCGTCGTACATGGAATAGCTATCCACTATTTTCTGCGTAAGGGCCATTCCTCCCCATCCTCCGAAGCTGATAGGGAAACTCATCCGGGTATTGTCAACAAGGGTCTGGCTTTTCCTTCCCCAGACATATTCAGGATTTGTGGCTATCACCGCCTCACCCGTGAACTGCTCCGAATACGACCTCAGATGGTCGATTCCTGCGGCTCCCACAGGATAAGGCTCGTAGAAGTCCGGATCGGAAGTCACTCCCTCTGGCAAAGGCGGAGTCTGCGTATCTTCCTGCACGGTGAATAGACTGTACATCGGAGCTCCGCTCTTTTTCATATTCATCACTCTCTTGCAAGCGGCTGCGGCAATAGCCCAGCGCTCTTCGTCATATTCATCGGTGGTGACATATTTAACTCGGTCCGTTTTCCTGTACCAATTGCCAAAGCACCTTCTGGCTGCTTCCCCTCCATTCCAGAGAGGGCTGGCGTAATAAGTTCTGATTCTTGCGATCAGTCCGTAAGCGGCTCCCTTGGTTGGCCTTCCGAATTCCATCAGAGGATAGGTTTCAGGAAGATATTTAGCTGCCTCCTCAAGCTCGCTGCAGATATATTCCACAGTCTCTTCATTCGTGGCGCGAGCCCTGTCATAATCTCCCAGATCAAGGTTAGAAGGTATTTCCTCGTCCCCTATCAAGATTACCGGTCCATACGCAAGCCAAAGCTTATAGTAAGCATAGGCACGAATGAACCTGTTCAGAGAAAGAAGTTCTGCCCTGTCCTGTGCGGTGAGATCTTTAGCTTCATCTATCCTTGCGAACACAGTATTCGCCCTTCTGATGCACTGGTAGCTTGTCGTCCACACGTTGGAGAAGGAATAAGGGTTGCTGGCAGAGATTTCTCCGAGAACAAGCTTCATTCCATTGTAGCCAAACTGAGTGCCGTACATAGTAAAGGCCTCGTCTGTCGCAAGAGGTCCGGGAAAATCAGCATCCTGATAGAGAGAGCCTTCGTCACGCAGGTCCCCTGTCATGCCCCAGATGTATGCCTGGACATTCCTCTTGTTGGCGAATACTTCGTCAATCTTTATCTCGTCGGAGAAATAGTCATCTATGCTCAGATAGTTGCAGGAAGCAAATCCGGCCGACAAGATCGAGGCTAAAATAACGTATGATATTCTTTTCATGTTCGTGATTTTTTTAGAAGTGCAGATAAACCTGGAATGTAAAAGTGACAGGTATTGGATAAGCCCGGCCGCTGTTTTGAGCCTGCTCTGGATCGAAGAACTTCACAGGCGACCATACGGCCAAGTTATTTCCCACCAGCTGCAGGTCAGCAGACTGGAGTCCGATCTTTTTCATGAATTTTGCCGACCAGTTGTAATTGATGGTAATTTCTTGAAGTCTCAAGTACCTTCCATTTCCTTTCCAGAACGTGGAAGTCTGGGTGTTGTTCGAACTGCTTCCATAGGTCAAGCGTGGATAAATCGCGTCGGGATTCTCAGCCTGCTCGAGCGGAATCCCATGCTTTTCGGCATAATCTTTAGGAATCCATCTGTTCTTGTATTCCATGGCTTGCGCAAGCACGTTTCCGAGCCTTCCGGAAGCAAAAGGAATGTAGCCCGCTCCGCCATAGAAGAAATCTGAATTTCCGGTTCCCTTGAAGAGCACCCCGATGCTGAGCTTTTTGTACTGAAACTCACCGCCGAAGCCGTACATCAGGATAGGAACGATAGCCCCTGACGATGACAGCCCATAAGCGATAGGCACTCGGTCATCGGAATCTATGCGGCCATCTCCATTTACGTCGCGATACTTGATGTCTCCCGGCCTGTATTCACCGAACGTCTGCACCGGGCTTGTATCTATGTCTTGCTGATCTTTGAACAAGCCAAGGGCGTAATAACCCCTTACGACTCCGTAAGGATAGCCTGAGCGCTCCTGATAAGGATAGGCAGGATTCGACTCCTCCCAATTCTTGACATCATTCTTAGAATATGTGAAATTGGCCCTGAGGGTGAGGTTCATGTCGCTTCCAATCTTCTGCTTGAATGAAACATTGCCATCAGCGCCGTATGAACGCATCTTACCTATGTTGGAGTAAGGCCTGGACATGAGCCCGACATAGAGAGGAACTTGCTGGCGTTCCTGGAATATTCCGTCACGCACGTCATTGAAAAAGTCCAGGACGAAATCCACCTTATCGACGAAAAGCGTTCCCTCGAATCCGAGGTCGAACTTAGTCGCCACCTCCCATTTGAGGTTGTCGGCACCTGTGTACGTTTCCCAAAGAGTTTCCGCAGAGGCCGATCCCCAAGGGGAAGTCGTACCTCGATTGACGATTGTAAGGTAAGGGAATCTCTTGGATGAAATCCGGTCGTTCCCGACCGTTCCGTAAGAAGCCCTGACCTTGAAGAAATTCAGCCAAGGCAGATTGTCCTTCATGAACTTATATTGGGTAGGCACCCAGCCGACAGCCACGGAAGGGAAGAATCCGAAACGCCTGCCTTTCTGGAAGTTCTCCGATCCGGTGTATCCGAAGTTCAGGTCTATCAGATAGGTGTCAGAGTAGCCGTAAGTCAGCCGGCTGGATATTCCTTGATATCTCTTTGGGATGGCGCTCATGTTGCTGACGCTCTCGCTGGAATACTTATCATCGGACATATAGTAGTAGACAAGGCCAGAAACCCTGTGGTCTTTGCCGAACAGACGATCATAATTAAGAGTGGACTCGAAGTGATATTTCCTATAATTATTCGTTGTCTTATTGTAAGAAGCAGCTTGCTCGCTAACCCTCTTGATCGTCACCAGTTCTCCGGTAGATGTCCTGCTCACCGCCTCGTAAAGCTCCGGCTGGACATGGCGGCTCTCGCTGAACCATGAAGTGTAATCGAAAGCACCCTGCGCTCGAATCCTAAGTCCCTTAGTGATCATGCCCAGGTCTTGTTCAAGAGCGACTGTCGTCTTAGACTGGAACTCTGTGTCCAAACGTTTTCCCAAACGGTTGATCATAACGTAAGGGGAAGTCTGCGCACCCTGTCCTACGCCCGGCAACTGTCCATTGGAATATACAGTGGGAAGTCGGAGAGGATGAATATTTGCCTGGGCGGACCAGATGTAATCTGTGTTTGCGACGCCAGGATTCCTGTTCACGGCCAGGTGACCCGTGCTACCGAAATAAAGCTTGGTAGTCGGAGTCAGGTTCATGTCAATGTTGGAGCGGAATCCGTATGTATCGTAACCGACGTTCTGGGCGTAAGGGCTGGAATGGTCCACTTTATAGGCCGCATCTTCCTGATTGACAGACAAAGACAGGAAATATTTCGCAGCCTTGGCTCCTCCTTGCGCACTCACATAGTAGGCCCTCTTCCATGAATTATTCTTCACGATTTCCTTCTGCCAGTTCACGTCTGGATAGAGATCGGGGTCCAGATTATTGCGGATAATGTCCATCTCGACGTTGGAATACAGCGGCTCTTCTCCGCGCACCTCTCTGGCTTCATTTGCAAGAGTTGCATAATCGTATGCACCCACATAATCAGGAAGCCTCCTAAGGTGAGACAAAGTAGTTGAAACCCTGCCAGTGATGCGTACTTTGTCCGTGCTGCCTCGTTTCGTGGTGATAAGCACGACTCCGTTGGCACCCCTGACGCCATAAACTGCGGTGGCAGATGCATCTTTCAGGACGGAGAAATTCTCGATGTCCGAAGGGTCTATCGAGTTGATGTCGCCTTCCAGCCCGTCAATCAGCACAAGGGCAGAAGAATTAGCTCCGAATGTCCCTATACCTCGAATCCAGAACTCGGCAATGTTTTTGCCTGGCTCTCCGCTGGTCAAAGAAGAAATGACGCCAGCGACTCTGCCCCCGAGGAGGTTACTGATGGATGTCGTAGGCTGATCAAGCAGTTTTGCGTCAATGGATGTCACTGCAGCCAGGTTAGATATCTTCCTCTGGGTGGTACCGAGAGCCGTGATGATGACCTGGTCAAGTTCCTGAGTCGTTTCCGTGAACGTTATGCTAATTTTCGTGTTTTCCTTTACGACGATATATTCAATGTCCTTGAACCCCATCATCTGGAAAATCAGCTTGTCGCCTTTCTGAGCCTTGATGGAAAAATGCCCTTTGTCGTCAGTCATCGTTCCCACTGTAGAACCTTGGACTATTACGGCGACTCCAGGCAGTGGGCCATCCTGGTCATAAACCGTTCCTGCCAGCCTGTAAGTCTGGGCATGGGCTTGAAAAGATCCTATCATCAATATGATAGAAATCAGGAAATATAACTGTTTCTTCATTAGAATAATCTTTAGTTGATGGATAGTTTGCGGACTCTCCTGTTGCCGAAGTCAGCCACGTAGACAGAACCGTCTTTGCTTATTCCGATGCCTCTTGGATACTTGAAGAGAGCCTCTTCTTTTGTGCCGTCTTTCCAGCCTGACTTTCCGGGAACTCCCAGCACTGTCTCCACCTGGTTCTCCGGAGTTATCCTCCTGATGCAGTGGTTATCGCAGTCGGCAACGTAGATGTTGCCGTCATTATCGCTGAAAAGCTGGGCCGGGCAATTGAACCGAGCCTCGGCAATCTTGCCATCCCTGTGGCCGGTGATGCCGCTCGTCAGTTTCTCCATCTCCGGCTTGTCCTTGTTGAGGTCGACCTTCGCGATGGAATTGGCCATGCCTGTCATATTGCTCCAGCAAGCCACGTAAAGCACGTTAGGGTCTGTTGGCCGGAACGTAAGGCCGAAAGAATCTCCGTTAGGAGTGTCGCAGACAACCTCTGCCTCATAAGTCACAGGATTGATTTTCACTACCTGGCCGTAATAGAAACGCGTGTAAATGAATCCGTCGTAAGGATTCACCACGAAAGTGTGCTTATAGCCGTTCGCAGGACGGCCTGCAGAACTCTTCGACCAGTCGATCTTTGCGCCGAAGTCCCGGACCCTCAGACCCCACATCTCTTTCGGATCCATCTCGACGAACATCCCGACTGTAGTCTCGGTAGGGGCCATGACCTTCTGAGTGACAGGGTCAACGCAAGGCACGTTCGCATAGTACTGAGTCGAAATCGTCACCAGTTCATTCGTCTTGAAATCAATCCTGGCAATGCCATTGACGCTCCCTCCATCTCCGTTTGAGCTGCTGTGGTCTATTACGAACACGTTTTCGCTGCTGTCTACGCAGCAATAATAAGGAGAGACTTGCGCCTCGCTCAGGTCTCCGGCTTTATAGATGCCGGTGCCGTTGCCACAGACCGTGGTCACAGTGGTAGAGACCGTGTAAGCAAATGTTTCTTCGTAGGAAAGAGAGTCCTTGCCGTTCGACACGGAGATGACGCAAGTATCACCGGGGAGCCGCGGAGCCTGCACGTACAATTCCGTGCCATCGCGGCTGACCCCGATGACAGGTGCTTTTCTCTGATTAAAATATACCCGCATCTGGGAAGGGTCACCGAAGCCTTTCCCTTGCAGGATGACCTTCTCTTGATACTTCCCGTAATTAGGATGGAATGACGTAAGCGCCAGAGACTCTTTCGATGATGTGCCTCCTTTCTTGTCATCATCATTGCATCCTACGCATAATGCAAGCGCACATGCCAGGATACAGGCCGGTTTGGAAGAAAAACGAAAGAATGTTACCATTGGTTAAAAATTTAGTGGTGTCATTAATAATTTTATATGGTTCTTTTAATGCAACTTATGTCTTTCATTGTCTCTAAAGTTAATACTTTCTCCTGCAATACTATCGTTATTTAAACAGGTACAGTGTTGTTCTTAGTTAAGACCAAGCTGCCTGACGAATGTAAAGCTTGCTTGGTACTGTACGGTTGATTCCTTGGTGACGACGGTGGTAGTTGTAGTTGTCAATAAATCTCTTGATTCCAAAGAACAGATCCGCGCCGTTTTCCTCCGGCTGGATGTAAATATACTCGTATTTTATC